>CEQM01135584.1_pt1 | contig 21664 bp, 20 predicted proteins | sample 531111 | NCBI WGS metagenome assembly CEQM01 (sample SAMEA2621278, study PRJEB7988) | marine metagenome | biome: marine biome (ENVO:00000447); feature: deep chlorophyll maximum layer (ENVO:xxxxxxxx); material: "saline water (ENVO:00002010), including plankton (ENVO:xxxxxxxx)" | depth 120 m
ACATCCCTGTGTGGATTATTGACCCTATTGATGGAACAAACAACTTTGCTTCAGGTAGTAATATCTTTGCTGTAATTGTTGCCCTCATTTATAAAAAAGAAGTAGTAGCAGGATGGATATATGAGCCAATAAATAGGACGCTAGCTCAGGCTGAACTTGGTTCTGGTGTTTTTATTGGAGCAAAACGCATAAATTTAAATGAGTATAAGCAAACTAATAGTTTTACTGGAATAGCCCCACAAAAACTATTTGATAAAGCCAGTGTTAATAAATCACACATCAAAAAAGTATATAAACCTAATTGTGCTGGACATGAGTATATACAGCTATTGAATGGTCAGAGACATTTTACAGCTTATACAAGGCTAAGGCCTTGGGATCATGCAGCAGGTGTTTTTATGGTAAACCAAGCTGGTGGCTGTAGTACTTTACTTGATGGGAGAGACTATAATGTAACTATATCTATTGGTAACTTACTTAGTACTTATAATAAAAGTTCATGGGATATAATGCGGTCAATTTTAATATAGAAAGTAATGATTTGGATAGGGAAGGGTAGTTGAATTTCGCTTTATAATTAATCATTCTATTTCAGTATATGTATTATATCTAATTAAACGGATTTTTTAAGGTTATTCCAGATTAATTCAAGTTCTTCCAATGTGAGCTCTGACGGCACTTGATTCTTTTCTTCTAATGAATTTTCTAACGCCCTAAAACGTTTTTCAAATTTAATATTAGTTGATCGAAGGGCAGATTCTGGGTCAACTTTCAAATGTCTCAGTAAATTTACGCAAGAAAAGAGTAAATCACCAGATTCATCAAGTAGTCTATCTGGCTGCATACCATTTTTCATTTCATATTTAAGTTCTTCTAGTTCTTCATGAACTTTATTTATTACTGATTCAATTTCGTTCCAATCAAACCCAATATTTGCTGTCCTTTTTTGAATTTTCACTGCTCTCATTAAAGCAGGTAATGCTTTAGGAATATCATCAAGAACACTGGCCTTACGGCCGATTGTAGTGGCCTTATTTTCTCTTTCTTTAGCTTTTAATTTTTCCCATGAAACTTCACTAAAATCAGTGGAATGATTTGTTTTATTAAATACGTGAGGGTGACGACTAATTAATTTGTTAATTATTGCGTTAACTACATCACTAAAGTTAAAGATATTTTCTTCTTTTGCTATTTGCGAGTAAAATACAACTTGTAATAGTAAATCACCTAGTTCATCACGGAGATCATCCATATTATTCTGATCTATAGCTTCAGCTACTTCATATGCTTCTTCGATTGTGTATTGACGAATAGAATCAATTGTTTGTTTCTTATCCCAATCACATCCATTATCAGGATCTCTTAACAATGCCATTATATTTAGAAGTGTATTAATTTGCTCGTCATTCATAATTAAGCCGCAGTTTTTTATTAATAGTTGTGTTATTTATAATAAGGGTGTAAATATAAAAATTGCGTATAATATATATTATGTTAAATATATATTAGTCTTAGGGTATATTAATTATCATACCATCGAAGGCCGGTTCAATATTTTTAGGAAGTTTATTATTTAATGTATCGTAGTCAAAAAAATGACTTAAATGATTAAATACAGCACGTTTTGGTGATATTAATTTAACCCATTCTAAAGTTTGACTAAGATGACTATGACTAGGATGAGGTTCCTCAGATAAACAATCTACAACCCAAGTATCTGTGCCTTTAAGTATATTCAATGCCTGTTTCGATAGATGATTAACATCTGTTGAATAAGAAAACTCATTAAAGCGGAAACCAGTAGATACACCCTTACCATGCTGTTGTGTAAATGGAATAATGTTAATTGACCCAATTGTGAACTCTTGAGTAATAATCTTAGGCGTAAGACTAGGTCTGAAATACTTGGATGACTTATCATAGTTTTTAAACACGTACGCAAAGCGACTTTGCAACTCATCTAGTGTAGATTGTGTACCATAAGCGGGTAAAGACGTTCCTTTATAATAATTTAGGGCCCGAATATCATCTATCCCATTAACATGATCCGCATGTGCATGGGTATAAAGAATTGCGTCAAATTCCCAAACTTTTGCTTTTAATAGTTGTTGTCTCAAATCAGGTGATGTGTCTACCAGCAAGCGGGTGTTTTTATGTTCTACAATAATTGATGGTCTAGTTCGAAAATTCTTTGAATTATTTGAATCACAGTTACCCCACCCACTTGATCCAATAACTGGTGTACCACCAGAACTACCGCTACCTAGTATTATAACTTTCAAAATTTCACCAAATTGATACTTATCGATTTAAAAATTAGACTCAGCTCTTTTAAATAATTTAAAAAAATTAGTTGTAGTAATCTCTGATAAATGTTCGTAACTTACTTCTTTGATTTCTGCTAATTTTTTTGCTGTATGAATTAAAAATGATGGCTCATTACCTTTTCCTCTATTGGGCACTGGAGCTAGATATGGAGCGTCAGTTTCAATGAGGATTTTATTAATTGGCACCTCTTTAGCTATAAGTCTCAGATCATCTGCATTTTTGAATGTAATAATTCCTGAGAAACTTATGTAAAAACCAATATTTAGTGCCGCGACCGCCAACTCTTTACTACTACTGAAGCAATGCATAACTCCCAGAAATGGCTCCTTCATATACTCCGATTCCAATAAATCTATCATTTCTTCATCAGCATCACGTGAATGAATAATTAATGGTAATCCTGTTTCTCTTGCAGCCTGGATATGGACTAAAAAATTACTTTTTTGGTCCTTTTTAGTGCTAAACTCATAATAATAATCAAGGCCAGTCTCGCCAATTCCAATAACTTTTTTGTATTCACAGTGTTCTATTATTTTATTAGGGCTTCTTTGTCCCTCCTCACTAGCTGCATGAGGGTGAACTCCAACACTGCAGTAAATATTATCAAATCTTTGACTTATTTCTTTTACAGAAGAAAAGTTACTTATATTAGTGCAGATTGACACCATAGTGCCTATGTTATTTAATTTTGCACGTTCAACTATATTATCTATATCATTAGATAAGTCACTGTAATCTAAGTGACAATGGCTATCAACCAACATATTATAATGACCTACTCGTTTTCAATGTAGCGAGGAAAAACTGGTTCCGGTTTTGGTAATTTAATTCCCACACTTAGCATTGAATCTGTCAAGTGAGTGAATTCTCTTTCATTTATTGGAATTACCAACTGATCTAGTATACGTGAGGAACTGTCTGGCATAATGGGCTGTAATATTATTGCAATCCTTCGTATGACCTCAGTAAGAACATAAAGTACAGTATTCATTCTTTCTGGGTTAGTCTTTTTCAATTTCCAGGGTGCCTCGGAATCAACATATTTATTGGCATCACTAATTATTCTCCATATCGCCTCTAAGCCTTTATGAAATGCTTGAGAGTTAAATTCATTTCTAAGAACTTCAAGAACATCTGAAGCAGAAGTGATTATTTGTAAATCCTGACTTTCCAATTGTTGATGGTTTGGTACTTTACCATCACAGTTTTTATTAATCATAGATAGAACGCGTTGGACTAAGTTACCTAGATCATTAGCTAAATCACTATTAATTCTACCTACTAACGTCTCATGACTTATATAACCATCTTGTCCGAAAGGAACTTCTCTTAAGAGATAGTAGCGAACTGGGTCAAGCCCGTAACGTTTAACTAAATCATCTGCCGAAACAACATTACCTAATGATTTTGACATTTTTTCACCACGGTTTAATAGCCAGCCATGGGCAAAAATACGTTTTGGAGGCATTAGACCAGCTGCTAAAAGAAAAGCCGGCCAATAAACAGCATGAAATCTTAAAATATCTTTTCCAACCATATGAAGATCGGCTGGCCAGTATTTATTATATTTATCATCGCTCGTTGATGGATAACCTATAGCAGTTTGGTAATTGTTAAGTGCGTCTAACCATACATACATAATGTGGTCAGGGTCATCTGGTACAGGAATACCCCATTTAAAACTAGTGCGGCTTATAGAAAGGTCATTTAGACCACTAGACACAAAACTAATAACTTCGTTTCGTCTGCTTGCGGGGCCAATAAAGTTTTCATTGGCCTGATAGAAATCTAGTAATGGTTGTTGCCACTTAGATAAATCAAAAAAATAACTTGGTTCCTCTACCCATTCTACTTCAGCACCTGTAGGGGCAATTTTTTTACCTTTTGCATTTGTTATGAGTTCTTTTTCACCGTAAAAGGCTTCGTCCCTAATAGCATACCATCCACTGTAACTACTTAGGTATATATGTCCATTATCTCTTATTTTCCGCCATAAATCTTGAGTTGATACAAAATGACGGTCTTCTGTAGTGCGAATAAAATCATCATTTGAATAATTCATATCTTTTGCCAAAACCCTAAAGTTTTCGCTGACCTCATCAGTAAATGATTGGGGATCAATTCCTGCTGCTTGAGCAGATTTTTGGACTTTCTGTCCATGTTCATCTGTACCAGTCAAAAAATAAACCTCGTCTCCTTCTAGTCGATGGAAACGAGCTAAAACATCACATGCTAATGTGGTGTATGCATGCCCTATATGAGGTTTATCATTCACATAGTAGATAGGTGTTGTGACATAATAAGGATCTTTATTCAAAATTATTTCCGTATAGTTGTAGGTATAAAATAATATTAATTTTCAACAAAACTTTATTCTGTTTCTTTTGATTTATATTTAGCTCTATGTTTATGACCAAACCAGACAATTGCTAGTAAAGGCAACATTATAAAAATATTTATTTCTGAAACGATAGGAGGTAAAAACTCAAGAATAAAATGATCTACACCTCCGATTAATATAGTAACCCACATAGCATAAGTAAGCGGTGTTAAATAGCGAGAAAATATTTCAGCCATTATACAGTTCCTTTCACCATGTATATTCTACTCATTAGTTACGTGTTGCCTTAATTAGCTCAGAAAATACATTTAAGGTTACTTGCTTCTTATCTAAGTAGCTTACCTCACTGGGATGTAATAGATTGTTCATTTTATCCCAGCAATTAAACCATTGTTCATGGCCATATTTAGTTAATGACTTTATAACTTCAATTTCATCGTCAGGTATTTCTTTTCTAACATCATTATGTTTTAGGGAAATATATCTGATAGTTCGAGCTATCCACCAAAGTAATAATGAATTAAATAATCGAAAAGTGTTTTCACCTGAATCACCTGAAAAGCGGTCCAACATTTTATGCAACTTAATTCTATCAATATTAGGTAAACTTGAGAGCAGGTCTTTAATTATTTGGTAAATCTCTACTCCGTTACCCTCGGCTAACTCCACTACTCTCCCTTGTGAACCATTAGACAACCTAATTAGTATATTTTTTTCATAATCTGATAATCCAGACATAGTTTGATTAATTATAGGAGCTAAATTTTCATCAGAGAGTGGCCGTATTGATAGGTTTTGAGATCGTGATTTTATTGTTGCCAGTAGTTTTGAAGGCATGTGACTTATTAGTATAAGAACTGTATTTCTAGGCGGCTCTTCTAAAGTTTTTAGAAGAGCATTTTGGGCATTTAAATTCATTTCATCAGCAGAATCTATTATTACAGTTCTCCATTCGCTAATAGCAGGCGTATGTCGTAAAAAGAGGTTCATAGAGCGAATGTCTTCAACTGAAATTTCCTGGCGCAGTTTATATGGGGATCTAGCATTATTACTTCTTCGTACTAATTGACTATCTGGATGGGTACCTGCCATAACATGCTTTACAATCTGATCATCAGGATTGGTTATTAAACCTCCCTTACCTTCTCCATTGCTGTAACCTGTATGAATTAGCCTTATAAATTGCCAGGCTAAAGTGGCTTTACCAATTCCTCTAGGTCCTGAAAATATCCAAGCATGGGCTAATTTATTTGTTTTCCATGCATTTAATAAGGTTAATTCAGCATCCTTATGGCCAATTAGTTTAGTAGTTTTTCGTGGCGCTTCTATACTTGAAATTATTTCTTCAGACATCTCTGTCATCCAAATTATATTTTAATTCTAATTCAGATATGAATTTATTTTCAATTACATTAAGAATACTACGAGATACATTTTCGATTTTATCATTTGCTTTTATTATCCTACAGCGTTCAGGGTTATCTTTTGCAATAGATAAGAATCCTGATCTAATTTTACGATGAAAATCTAAATCCATTCGTTCATAACGATCTTCTAGTGATTTATTTTTTTTATTTCGTATGCTGGCTCGCTCTAGACTCTCTTCTATTGGCATATCAAAAATAATGGTCAAATCTGGTGTTAAATCACCAATTACATCTAAATAGAGTTTATTAATAAAACTTTTATCAACACCCTGCGCATACCCTTGGTAAGCGAGGGTTGAATCTACGTAACGATCTGAAAGAACCCAGTGTCCTTTCTCGAGTGAAGGTAATATGGTTTTTATAAAATGCTCTCTTCTAGCAGCAAAATTCAGCAATACTTCAGAAATTGGATCCCATTTATTGGTTGCACCAGATATTAATATAGAACGTATCTTATCTGATTCTAAAGAGCCCCCTGGTTCTCTAGTTTTAATAACGTCAATTCCTAAGCCTTTCAGATATTCGGACAAGTTAGATATTTGTGTAGACTTACCTGTCCCCTCACCTCCTTCAAATGTAATAAATTTTCCAAATTTGATATTATTTATCATAAACTTATAAACTTTAATGAAGAGTAAACTATTTTAGTTTTCTGGAGCACCAAATATAATATAACTTATAGCGCTAACTATGCGTCCGATAAAATTTAGTTGGCCTATATCTTCAGCTGCAAATAATGGCTTAGTAATAGGTAAAGTGCCAGTTCCATTAATCACTAGCGAACCTATTTTTTGACCTTTAACAATAGGAGTAGAGATAGGGCCTAAATATTTTACTGATACCTTCATGTTTTTTTTATTTTCAATAGGTATAGTAATTCTTAAGTCATTTTTTAATACAAGTGATACCTCAGATTTATCGCCTAGCCAAACCTTAGCAGAGTCAACAGTTTCGTTAGCTTTAAAAAGAGTAATATTATCAAATTCACGGAATCCCCATTCGTATAGTCTACGGGATTCTGTTGTTCTTGTTCTTACATTCCCCATGCCGTGAATTACCATTGTAAGTCTGCGGTCATTTCGCATTCCAGACGCAGTTAACCCATAACCCGAGGAATTAATATAACCAGTTTTAAGTCCATCAGCACCGATATCGTAATAAAGTAAAGGGTTCCTATTACCTTGAGTAATGGGTTTGCCATCAGGACTTTTTCCGTAAGTAAATTTCTTTTCAGAATAATATTTATAATATTCTGGATATTCTTTAATTATATAATTTGCTAATTTAGCAAGATCTCTCGCAGTAGTGATATGGTCCGGGTCTGGCCAACCAGTAGCATTTTTGAAATTACTATTTTGTAAGCCTATTTCTTTACCTCTCTTAGTCATCATTTCTGCGAATGTTTTTTCATCTCCGCCTATGGCTTCAGCTAAAACAATCGAAGCATCATTACCTGATTGTACTATAACTCCACGGAGAAGGTCTTGAACTGTTACATTTCTGCCTGCACGGACAAACATCTTTGATCCGCCCATACGCCAAGCTTTTTCTGATACCGGTATTTTAGTGCTTAGAGTTAAGCTGCCCTCTTTTAGACGATCAAATACTATTAAAGCCGTCATAATTTTACTCATAGAAGCAGGAAACATTGCCTCGTCGGCGGCTTTCTCATACAGAATCGAGCCTGTGTCATAGTCCATCAAAATTACATGCTTGGCGCTAGTTTGAAACGAAACTGCAGAAGCTTTATTTAAGTTAAAAATGTTTAGGAGACATACATAAACAATAAATAAAACAACAGACGTGATTATGGTATATTTTTTTCTTAATGCTATCATAAAATATTTAATCCCAACTAACTATACTATTCACTTTATTCAACAATAATACGTGCATCTTTAATACCTGTATTATTTAGTTTTACTAAAGTTTGATCTGCAGTGGGAACGTTGTCTAGAGGGCCAATTCGCACTCTATAAACGTCTCTTCCCAGAATTTTGTAACGACTTATACTTGTTGGTCCTAATTGATATACACGATCTCTCATTTTTAATGCATTTACTAATTTTGAATACGTACCAGTTTGTATGTAAATCCCAGTATTTGTTATCGGCAATTGGCTAACTTGTTCAGATAATTTTGGGGCTTCTAATTTAGGCCTAACGGATTCTATTTTGGTAAATTGTTTTTCGGTTTGTCCTTTCTCTCCAAAATTTAGTATTACTTTTTCTTCTATAATTTCACGCGGAGAAGATAAAACCTTTGGTTGATTTAATTTATAATGTTTGTTGTTAAGGGTAGCTATTTTAATTCTACGAGATTCATCTGGTAAAATTTTGACCTTGACTTTGGCTGTTCCTTTTTCCTTGAATCCTAGCAACTGTGCTCCACGCCGGGATATGTCTATAATACGATTTTTTGCAAATGGTCCTCTATCATTAACTCGCATCGAAATTGTACGACCATTTTCCAGGTTTGTAACTTGAACAACGCTAGGCAATGGCAACGTGCGATGAGCTGCAGTTATAAGGTTTTGGTCAAAGATTTCACCATTAGCAGTATATTTACCATGAAAATTTGGCCCATACCATGAAGCTATACCAGTTTCAATGTAATTAAGATCTTCAGCTGGGTAATACCATACACCTTGTATTTGATAAGGTTTACCTATTTTGTACTTCATTAATGGTACTGGTTTGGTATCACTTTGTACTTTTTTTGCTGTGTGTACAATCAGTTCAGTTTCTGCACACGAAGTAAGAACTAATAGACTAAATAGAAACATGATAAAGAAATGATTTTTAAACTCTTTATTCATTTACGCCTAACCATTATGAACTTATCAATTTTAGTAATCAAAGATTATTAATATTAGTTAACAGATATCTTATCTGACAGTATACCTACTGCGGTAGCAAAATAGTAAGACCTATTCCAACGTAATAATGCCCGATAATTATCGTATATTAGGTATGACGGACCATTAGTTTTTCCAGGTAATATAATTGAGGCATTTATTTCACGTAAAGGTAATGTGGTTCCATCTGCGCGACTAATCCCAAGTGCTCGCCATTCACTCATTTTTTTTGTTACTTTAATATTAGCAAGTTTAAAGTCAAAGTTATCTGGTAATATAACTTCCCTGCCCCAAGTAATATCAGGCCTCCATCCTACACCCGAAAGATAATTGGCCGCTGAAGCAAATACATCTCCCTTATCGTTCCATATATCTTTTGAGCCATCACCATTAAAATCATAAGCAAATCGGATAAAACTAGATGGCATGAATTGACTTTGACCCATTGCTCCCGCCCAGCTTCCTTTCATTTTGCTTGGTGTTATGTGTCCTTGATCTATAATTTTTAATGCATGAATAAGTTCTTTTCTAAAGTATTTACTGCGTCGACCATCATAAGCGAGTGTAACTAAAGCAGACAAAACAGAGAATCCACCCGTATTTTTTCCGTAGTTTGTCTCGATACCCCATAAGGAAACGATAAACCGAGGTTGAACGCCAAATAGAGTGGAGACCTCCTTTAGCAAAGGTAAATTTTCAATCAGCAGTTTCTTTCCAATTTTTATTCTTTGCTGACTAACAATAAGATTTAAGTATTTTTTAAAACTCATAGTAGATTCTGGTTGTTTACGATCTAGTTCTATTATTCGAGGGATTGGTTTTATGTCTGTTAAGCCAAGATTAATTGTGTTTTTAGTTATCCCTTTTTGTGCTGCTTCTTGCTTAAATTCTACAAGCCATTTAGTGAAAGCTTCAGACGAATCCGCATATACCGGTGAAGGTGATATGATAAAACTCATCATAATAAATATAGATGCGGTAATTATAGTATAAATTTTATTAACCATAGTATTCCATTATAGGCTATAATTTTATTTTAACATTTTATAAGTTGCGCTAATAATATCTCTATATAGAGTTATTTTATGAGTCGTTTTGTTGCTTGTTAAATAAAGACCAATTACGTCGTATATTATTTAAATAGGATAGAGGACTATTAATATGAAACTCGGGTTCTTTACCCAGCCTGTTCATCCTATAACACGAGACTATCGAGAAGTTTTACGCGAGGATCAACAAGCTATAATCTTAGCTGATGAATTGGGTTATTGCGAAGCATTTGTTGGCGAACATATGACTGATTTAGCTGAGCCAATTACAAATTGTCTCATTTTCCTTGCGACTTTGATAGACAAAACAAAGGCAATTAAATTGGGAAGTGGTGTTGTCAATTTGCCCAGTTATCACCCAGTTCAAATTGCTGCTCATATAGCAATGTTAGATCATATGCTGGATGGTAGATTTATATTTGGTATTGGCCCTGGTGGTTTACCATCTGACATTGAAGTATTTGGTAACTTAGATCTTGATAAAAATGAAAAAATGGTTGAGGCAATAGAACAGATATTAGAAATTTGGCTAGGTGATGCCCCATACAATATTGAAGGAAAATATTTTAAAACCTCAACTGAAAGAACATTCTATCCAGAGATTGGTCAAGGAATTATCCCTAAAACTCTTCAAAAACCTCATCCCGATATTGTTTTTACCGCCCTGGCACCATACTCCAAAGGTATAACTGCAGCCGCTGAAAGGGGATGGCGTGGCATATCGTCAAATTACGTTAACCCTCAATGGGTTGCAACACATCTTCCAAAATTTATGGAAGGTCTTTCAAATGCTGGACTCCCAGAGGAACCCAGTAAGTGGAGTATCGCGAAAAGTATTTTTATTTCTGATGATGATCAAATAGCCCAACATTATGCAAAAAGTGAATCTGGTCCATACGGTTTTTATTTTCAAAACATAATGAAAAAAATTAAACGCGGAAGAGGTAGTCAAGGCCTGGCTCTGTTTAAATCATACCCAGATCAACCAGAAGAAGAATTAACTGTTCAACATTCTCTGGATAACGGTGTTATAGCCGGAACAGTCAATAGTGTTGTAGACCAAATACTAGCGTTAAGAGAGCTTGTTGGTCCATTTGGAACTCTTATGTATACCGGCCATGATTGGGCTGATATTCCATTAAGTCGTCGTTCAATGGAATTAATGGCAACAGAAGTTATGCCTAGAGTTAATAAGGCTCTTGATTAGTTAAAGCCAAGGAGAAAATTAATGCCCCTCTATGAAGGACCTATAGTCGACTCTCACCACCACACAATATGGAGTCATACAGTAAATTATCCCTGGATGAACGCTAAAATGAGACCAATGATTTTTGGTGATGACTGGTCAGGGATGAAGCAAGAATACAGTATTGAACAACTTTTATTAGACTATGAAGGGCATGATTTGTCCCAATCAGTTCATGTACAGGCTAATTTTGATATAACCAGAACATCCGATGAGACAAAAGGGTTGCAAGGCTTTGCTAACGCACATGGCTATCCTCATGGGATTGTTGCACATGCTGACTTATGTGACTCCAGCCTTGAAAAGACTTTATTAACACATTTAAATTATCCAAATACTCGTGGTATCAGACAACAAGTTTACTGGCACCCTACTAATAAATACTGGCGATTTGTAGATAGTCCGGATTTTTGTTTGTCAAACTCTTTTCGACGAGGGTTGTCAACCGTTTCATCCTATAATTTAACCTTTGACTGGCAAGGGTTTGCAAATCAATTTGTTGATCTCTCAGAATTAGCTAAATCTCATTCAGGCCTGAAATTCTGTCTAGTACACGCTGGAATGCTCACCGATTTAGACAGTGTTAGTGTAAATGAATGGACTAATGAACTGAAGCAACTAGTTCATCATGAAAATATATATATAAAAGTATCAGGATTAAATACTTTTTCTCGAAAGCTTAATGAACCGTTGATGAAATATGTAACAGATACAGTAATTAATATGTTTGGTTCTGATAGATGCTTTTATGGAAGTAACTTTCCAGTTGAACGGATGTGGACATCGCTTAATGAATATATTTCAGCACAAAAAAGATGTATGTCAACTTTGTCAGATGAGGTTAATAAAAAATTCTTTTATGATAACGCCAAACAGTTTTATCAAATTTAATTTTAAATGTTTTTCTTTATAATGAGTTATTTAAACTAATATAAAAAAATACTGAAAAGCCATGTCTTATAAATAAATATATGGTTAAAATGTCTCATGATTTTTCGTCAAATTTTTGATATTGATTCTTTTACATATACCTATCTTATCGCCAGTAGATACGGTGGAGAGGCATTAATAATTGATCCAGTTCATGATAAAGTTGAGCAATATTTATCCCTTTTAAAAGAGCTAGACCTTAAGTTAGTCAAGGCTATTGATACACACTTCCATGCTGATCATATTACTGGTCTAGCAACGTTGAGAGATCATACTAAATGCATAACAATTATGGGAAAGCAAAGTGATGTAGATGTGGTTGCAGTACGTGTAACTGATGGTGACAGAGTTGATATAGAAGGTGTTAATTTAGATGTAATACATACACCAGGACATACAGAAGATTCGTACAGTTTCTATACAGGCGATAGAGTGTTCACTGGAGACACTCTATTAATCCGTGGTACCGGCAGAACTGATTTTCAAAAAGGTGACCCAAAAGCACAGTATAGTTCGTTATTTGAAAAATTACTAAAATTACCAGAAGAAACTCTCGTTTATCCCGCCCATGATTATAATGGCAATACTGTAAGTACCATAGCTGAAGAAAAGAATTTTAATCCACGATTACAAGTTACTTCTGCAGACGAATATTGTGAAATTATGAATAACCTTAATTTAGCTAACCCCAAAATGATGGATATAGCTTTACCCGCTAACTTGAAGGTAGGTATTAATCAAGGTGTATTAACAGCTAATGGTATGGGTATTGCTTATAATGATATAGAATCATCAATTTACAATAATGAGTTTATATTTGTTGATTTAAGAGATGAAAGGGAACGAGTAAAAAGAAGTGTAATACCGGGTTCTGTTCATGTTCCATACGGAAATTTAGAAAATGACCTTAAGGTCGGTGGGCAAGTTTACCAGTTATCAAAGAATTCAAAAAAGAAAATAATATTTTACTGTGCTTTTGGAGAAAGGTCTTCTATCGCAGTTATGGAAGCTAGGTCTGTTGGGATAAATTCTAGTTTTCACATAACGGGTGGGGTTAATGAATGGAAAAAATTAGGTGGGCCTATAGAATAAATAATTTTTATACGTAAATATATTTAGATTATTGGGTAAATATAAGAAATACTACTTGATCCTTTATAATTTTCAACACATTCCGTTTATGAAATATATTAGACCACTCTTTAATTAATAAGTTGCGAAAGTATACAATGGATAAATAAAGTATGAGAGGCGAAATGCACAGAGTAAAAGGAAAGATTGCACTTATTACAGGTGGAGCCTCTGGCATAGGGAAAGCTGCAGCTATTTTATTAGCTGAAGAGGGTGCTCAAATAATTGTTAGTGATATAAATGTTAAATCTGCTAATGAAACTGCTAATGAAATTGGTAATTCAGCTATCGCATATGAACATGATGTAACCGATGAAGGATCATGGAAAATCCTTTTAAGTAAAATTAAGCATAAATTTGGTCGCATTAATATTTTGGTGAATTGTGCTGGTATAGCCATGATTGGTAATATCGAAGAGACTACTCTAGAAGATTGGAAAAATATACATGCAGTAGATCTAGATAGTATTTTTTTAGGATGTAAAACAGCATTGCCTATTATGGTAGATAATGGTCCTGGTTCAATTATAAACCTATCATCAATTTCCGGAATTATTGCAGGTCATAATCTGGCTGCATATAATTCAGCCAAAGCCGGAGTTAGACATCTGACCAAGTCAATAGCATTACATTGTGCAAAGAAAAAATATGACATTCGATGTAACTCAGTTCATCCCGCCTTCATCAATACAAATATGCTTGATGATATATTACCAAAAGGAAACCGTGAAGAAAGTATCGAGCGATTATCTCGTCAAGTGCCATTGGGTAGAATCGGAGAAGTTAAAGATGTTGCATGGGCAATAGTTTATTTAGCTAGCGAGGAAAGTAAATTTATGACTGGAGCTGAAATAGTCCTTGATGGAGGTCTTAGTGCTGGTTAGCTATAATTAACATCGAAACTTAACATTATATAATAAGGTTTTAATGAATGAGGAATCTATAAATGGCAACTGTGCATAAATTAAATTCTAAACCAGAAAACTTGCATTGGGGTGCTTTTTCAGCAGACATTGATGCTGCGATAGAAATAAAATCAGGAGACCAAGTAATAATTGAGACCTTGTCAGGAGGAAATAACCAAATTCCAGATGGCCAACATGACAAGCTACTTCCAGACCACGCAGGTTTTCTTGCGAATAACCGTAAACCTATTCTTCCGGGTCACATATTAACTGGTCCTGTCTATGTCGATGGGGCTCAACCTGGCGATGTATTGGAAGTAAGAGTAATTAAAGCAGAACTAAGACAAGACTGGGCTTGGAACATGATAGCTCCTCTTAAAGGTTCACTGCCTGAAGATTTCTCAGAAAATAGAATAATTAGAATTGATTTGAATAAAGAAAGGGGAATAGCTACCCCACCGTGGGGTATTGAATTACCAATAAATCCGTTCTTTGGGGTTATGGGAGTCTCCCCTCCAAAAGAATGGGGAGTGATAACCTCTATTGTTCCTCAACCACATGGCGGTAACCTTGATATTAAAGAATTAGGTCCTGGGGCAACATTGTATTTTCCAGTTTTTAATCCTGGTGGAATGTTTTCAACAGGTGATGGTCACGCATTACAAGGGGATGGAGAAAGCTGCCTATCTGCGGCAGAAACTGCATTAATAGGGACATTTGAGTTTCATGTACGTAAAGACCTTAACCTTAAAATGCCTAGAGCTGAGACCGCTACACATTATATAACATTGGGAATAGATGTTGATTTAGATGATGCTGCTAAACAAGCACTGAGAGATATGATTTTATTGATCACAGAAAGAACTAATCTTTCTCGACAGGATGCATACAGTTTAATCAGTCTTGCTGGTGATGTTCGGATATCCCAATTGGTTAATGTAAATAAAGGATGCCACGTTATGCTTCCTAAAGAAGCTTTGCATGGTGAAGATTATCAAAATCATAGTTTATAAAAACAGTGATAGAACTTTTTTCTAATTAGTGACCGGATAATGAAATATATTTTACATAATAACGATAAAATACCAGCGTTAGGTCTTGGTACTTATCCAATGCAAGGAAAACAATGTTATGATGTAGTTAGATTAGCTTTGGAAATTGGCTATCGACACTTTGATACGGCTGAAAGTTATAAAAATGAAGAATCTGTAGGACTTGCGATATACGATTCTGGAATACCGCGTGAGGAAATATTTTTGACCACAAAATGCGGATTTCTTTCAGCTACAGCAGATAATATTGAAAAAGAATTTTCTAAAAGCCTAGATTTACTAAATACTGATTATGTTGACCTACTACTTTACCATTGGCACCAAAAAAATACTTCGATGGACGAATCTCTAGGAGCATTAGAAGACATTAAAAAAAGTGGGAGAACAAGATATATAGGGGTCGGAAATTTTACTATTGACCTGATGCACGAAGCTATTGAAGAGCATCATGCTGATCTACTGACTAATCAGTTCGAGTCTCATCCATTACTTAGACAGAAAAAATTAGAAAATGAAACGCACAAACTTGGATTGATTGTGACGGCTCATTCACCTGTGGCTAGAGGTCGAATCGTAAATAACGATCTTCTGAGATTGATAGGTGATAAGTATGGTAAATCCCCCTCACAAGTAGCTATTCGTTGGCAACTTGATAAAACTGATACCATGCTCATCCCGAAATCTACTCGTAAAGAAGGTTTAATGGATAACATTAATGTATTTGACTTTTCATTAGATGACGAAGACCGTAAATTAATTGAAAGTTTGCCTAATAATTTAAGAGGATCAAGACCTTCCTTTGAACCAAATTGGGATCCTGTAGTATAGGGGTATATTAATTTATGAATAAATTAAAAGATAAGGTAGCAATCGTTACTGGCGCTGGTTCTATTGGTCCAGGCTGGGGCAATGGCAAAGCTGCCGCTGTATTATTTGCTCGTGAAGGAGCTAAAGTTCTATGCACGGATATCAACCTAAAAGCCTCAGAAGATACTGTAAACATTATTAGGAATGAAGGTGGAGAAGCTTTTACGCTATCAGGAGATATTAGTGATACTACTCATGTTAAACAAATAGTTGAGACATGTCTTAATGAATTCGGAAAAATAGATATACTTCATAATAATGTTGGAATAGTAAAGCCAGGTGGTGCAGTAGAACAGAGTGAGGAAGACTGGGATCGTGTGCTAGAAGTTAATCTAAAGAGTATTTTTCTAACATGTAAGTTTGTTATTCCCCATATGAAAGAACAAAAAAGTGGTTCTATTATTAATTTATCTTCTATTTCTGGACTACGCTATTTAGGAATAAACTATGTGTCTTACCCTACTACTAAGGCTGCAATTAATCAGTTTACAAAGGTTACAGCTGCACAATATGGACCATGGAATATTCGAGTAAATTCAATTCTTCCAGGTTTTAACAGGACACCTATGGTAGATCTTGCCGTAGTCGAGATGCTTAAAAAAGGTGAAAACTCTGATATGACAGTAGATAAATACATTAAATGGAGAGAAGAAAAAATTCCTTTAAAGCGGTGGGGTGATGCCTGGGACATAGCTAAGGCAGCATTGTTTCTTGCCTCTGATGATTCTAGCTATATAACTGGTCTTGAATTAGTAGTTGACGGTGGCGCTACTTTAACACTCGAATAATTCAATTAAAAATCTAAGTCATCATTTTCTAAACCAAGAATGTTACTTCCATAGATAGCACCAGAAGCTTGTGTATTGTAAGCAATATGTGATGCTATTGCTTGCATGTCTCTAAAATAACGTGACATTGGATTACTTTTATATAAAGCCGAACCACCTGATGTATTAAAAAGCATGTTTATAGCTTCATAACAATTAGAAATAGCAAAAGCGCAGTCTCGCCTCCAACGAATTTTACTCTTTTGATTGGGTAAATCTCCTTTATTTATCTGATCAATAGCGTCTCTTATATTACTTCTTAATAATAGTTCAGCCATATCCACTCTGGCACTAGAATCAGAAATACAAATCTGTACATTTTGTAGTACCATTGAATTTTGTCCAGAATAGGTTGAAATTCGGTTTTGAGTTTCGTTTATAAAATGGTCTAATGCGCCCTTAGCAGTGCCTAAGCCCACACCTGCCATAACAGATGAAGAAATTGATTGCATAGGAATTCTAAAAAGTGGATTGCTGTTGACTTTAGTGCCTGGTGAATCACCGTTACGTGTTCTTACTTCCGGTAATGTTCTATAACCCGGAACAAACTTATCATCTATAACTACGTTATGGCTACCAGTTCCAGTTAGGCCCATAGCATCCCAAGTATCTAGTATTTGATAATCACTTTTAGGAACTAAAAATAGTCGTTTCTTTTTATTTTGTATTTTTTCATTTTCTACAATTGCAGCCACAATATTCCATTGGCTATCATCGATACCACTACAAAACGGCCAGTTTCCAGAAAGCTTATAACCACCATTAGCTTTTACAGCGTGTCCTGCAGGATAAATTACAGACATACACACTAAGTTATTATGATATGAATTCCACACATCATGTTGTGCCTTTTCATCAAAATATCCAAGCATTGAAGAATGAATTGCTAGGTTTGCGTACACCCATGAAGTTGAAGGACAACCCTTGGCAAGAAGAGTTGCTATATCAAATAACAACAGATGATCTAATTCAAATCCACCATAACGTTTTGGCTGCATAACTTGGAATAGACCATTATCCTGTAAAACTTTCTTAACTTCATTATTTAATCGACGAGATTTTTCAGTCATTTCAGACCTACTCAATAAAAATGGAATTAGAGACTTTGCTCTATGCAAAAAGTCTTCGCCATTTATAGTTTCATTAGAAATTATTTCCGCCGAGTATTTAGACATGAGTTATATATTTGATATTTCTTATGACCATAAAATTTATATTCTTTAATACTGAGTTAGTTCGTCTAATGCTGGTTTAACCTCATCCATAAAAAGTTTTAAATTATTGATTACACTCTCTTTTGGCTGCTGAGCATAATGATAAATTAATATTACATATTCAGCAGGAAGATGCCTCCATTGTTCTAAAAATTGATCTCTAATTTCACTAACAGAACCACCCATAAATAAGCCAGTACTTAACATTGGGTCAACTAAGTCTTCTAGAGGAGTGTCTACTTGAACATTAGCCTTTGATTTTAAAGCAGCTGGAAGAAAGTTTTGATAAAAATGTTTAAAAATCATTCCATCATAACGGGCTATATCCTCTCTTGAATCCTCTAGATTATTAGCAATACGAGGCATACGCACAATTGCCTGGTTTTGGCCAGGAGCAAAATTATAACCAGCATTAGAGGCTTCTTTTGTATAATGAGGTCCAAAATCAGCCACCTGACTACTTTTTGCAAAATATGCTGGTATAAAACCATTTCGGCCAGCATATTCTATAGTTTCTTGGCTAGAATTAGAGGCTATAAATACTGGCGGATGAGGCTTAGTATAAGGCGCTGGCACAACACTTATTCTTCGTAATTCTCCTTCAGAGCCAACCTCCCCATAAGCACCCATCTTATTAGTCCAATCAACCATTTCCCAGCCACGATGGCCATCTGCATAGGGAAACGGAATTTGCCATCTTTCCGAATTATGTTCAATACTATCTTGAGTCCAAGATTTTATTACTATTTCAATTGCTTCTTCAAAGATTTCACGATTTAAAACATCATCATTTCCACCATCAGAAGTGGTGGATCTCGTTCCTATATGTTGTCCCAATAAATTAGTCCAACGCGACTGAAATCCTCTTGAAAACCCAACAAATGTTCGACCTTCCATAAGGTGGTCTAATATAGCTGTTTCTTCTGCAACACGTATTGGATTTGCAGCAGACATAACATATCCCAGCTGTCCAATATTTATATTTTTTGTGCGCGCACCCCAAAAAGCATTTAAAACACCAGGATTAGGGCTAACCTCGTACCCTTCTGAATGAAAATGATGTTCTATAGCTGTAGCCCCCCAGATACCCATTCCATCAGCTGCCTCAATTATATCGCACCAACCTCGAAGAGTTTCTTGATACTTTTCACTATTTCTTCCTATGGGACGTAAATTTATACGTTCCTCTTCACTCTCCGCGGGTATAACCGGATACATTTGAACAATAACTTTGACCATGACAACCTCTATTAGATAAATCCAAACACCTAGCTTATCAGCATTATAAAAAATTACATAATTTTGTTTTTATTTTAAAATATTAAGAATGTAACTAGTTTTCTTCAAATATAAATAAAAACAAAGACTATATATTCTTTTGTCTTATTGAGGCTTGCTCTATAAATTTTATATAAATAGTACTCTTTAGAGTTTTTGATAATAAAGAAGTTAGAATGGAGTTAACACAATATGCCTAAAATTACTGAACGTCGTAGAGATAACCAACAATGGATGCTGGATTGGATTATAAAAACCACAGGTCGAGTACAAAACTTTGCATATGATAATCGTGTTGTACCCAAAGAAGTTAAGTCATATGCACAAATCCATCGATTGGCAGATAAACATGGACGGCACGTGGTATCTATAGCAGAGGCTGCTGAAAAAGCCGGACATCTCGATACAGCTGCTGAGTTATTTTGGGCTGCTAGTGAGCATTACAGAGAGGCACAACATACTATATTTGAGGACGACAACCCTGAAAAAATATATCTACATGGTATGCTGTTGGAATGTTTTGACAAAGTAATGCAGTATGCAAAACACCCCATTGAAAGAGTAGAAATTCCATTTGAAGGTAATTATATCCAAGGTGTATTGCATATGCTTCCTGGTCGTCCCAAAGCACCAACAGTGATTTTTTGTCCTGGTATGGATATGACTAAAGAAGCATTTATAGATGCATTGAATCATCCGTTTGTTAATAGAGGGATGAATTGCTTACACTTAGATGGTCCAGGTCAAGGAACTAGTAATATTCGTAAAATAAGAGTTACTCTTGATAATTATGAAAGAGCCGGTTCTGCGGCCATTGATTATTTATCAGATCGAGAAGAAGTAGATGAGGATCAAATAGTCGTATCTGGTTTTTCTATGGGTTCATATTGGGGTATGCGTCTAGCGGCAATAGATAAAAGAGTTAAAGCAGTAGCTACTGCCGCAGCCTGCTATGGACCCAAAGATGCTATCTTTGAACAGGCATCACCTAGATTCAAGCAAGTATTTATGTATATGGCTGGTATACATGACGAAGATGAATTTGATGAATTTGCTGCTCAGATGATTCTTGATGACCTAGCTAGTGATGTCACTTGTCCAGCACTACAAGTGACAGGTGAATATGACCCTTTAGCTCCTCTTGAAACAGTACTCCCTATATATGAAAAAGTGTCTGGCCCGAAAGAACTTTGGGTGATAGAGAATGATTTTCATAATCCTCGAAACAGGCCTAATTTCGGAGGAATAGATTTCTTTGGATTTCTTGCTGATTGGTTAAATGATGCGCTGGCTGGGAAATATGAAGCAGGACATAAACGTGAAATATTAGTACCAGAACATGGAGAGAAAGGTCCATATGTTGAACAAATTGAGGGAGGATTTAGTTTACCTGAACGTGTAGGAAAAAAAGCAGGACTCAATGATGTCCAGCTTGGACCTGCTGGTGTTAAATCTTGAAAATACAATTAGTTATATGATTTTATTTTGTGTTTAGTTTAAATTCAACAGGTATAATAAATTCTATATGACTTTTATCTACATCATTTGGGAAAGGTGGAAATGGTATTGACCGATTTAGCATAGTTGCCGCTGCTTTATCTAATATCGTATGCCCTGAGGTTTCTGCTATCGATGATTTATTAACGTGCCCACTTGATAGTAAAGTAAACGATAATGTGGTGGTACCTGATTTTCTCTGGCGTATAGCTCGATTTGGGTAAAGATGATTATCGTTCAATATTGCTCTAATGGTAGTATTATAATCATTTTCTGATTTATTTATATCAGTAAAGTTTATTTTGTTATCTTTGTTAGTGGATAGTAATAATTGTTTTAAGTTTTCAGATTTAGTTAGGCTATTCTGCTTAATATTTTGTCGTTTATTTTGCGCCTTAATAGATTGAGTTGGACTAGAAGATGGTGCATCAACTTTTGATAGATCTCGAGCAGATAGATTATATGTGTTTTGTATAGGAATATTTGGTTCATTAGATATTACTAAAGTATTATCTTTTGACCCTAAGATTTCTTTTTCGATATTCACTTCTTCTTTTATTTTAAAAATAAGAGGTATTAATGGCTTTTCCCTAGGTTCTGGGAGTGTATCTACTTCTTTTTTATTCCTATCAAGATTTACAGCATTAGTATAGTTAACGACTTGTGTCTTATTAATATTATAATTCTTTTCAAAAGTAGTATCTAAATTTTCCTT
>CEQM01125856.1_pt1 | contig 21483 bp, 6 predicted proteins | sample 531111 | NCBI WGS metagenome assembly CEQM01 (sample SAMEA2621278, study PRJEB7988) | marine metagenome | biome: marine biome (ENVO:00000447); feature: deep chlorophyll maximum layer (ENVO:xxxxxxxx); material: "saline water (ENVO:00002010), including plankton (ENVO:xxxxxxxx)" | depth 120 m
GGTTCATTAAAATCAGATGTAGCTGGAGTATGGTGGGGTAGCATGCCTTTTGGACAAAGATTTCAACAAAAAGCATTTATTGAAAACCAAAAAAAAATAGAAGAAGATTGGGACAAAGAGTTTCAAGATAGAAAAAATGAAATTGTAATCATTGGTATAGGAATTGATAAACAAAAAATAACATCTGAACTTGACGCTTGTCTATTAAATAATGAGGAAATCTCTATAAAAAAATGGAAAGACGGTTATAGTGACAAATGGCCTTTATAAGTAGTAAAAAAGTCGGGGTAGCAGGATTCGAACCTGCGACCTCGTCGTCCCAAACGACGCGCGATAACCGGACTACGCTATACCCCGAAAAGACTAAGCGGAGAGAGAGGGATTCGAACCCTCGATACCGTTACCAGTATAACACCTTAGCAGGGTGCCGCTTTCAGCCACTCAGCCACCTCTCCGAAAAGAAGGAATGCAAATATATACATATATTATTAGAGAATGAAATTAATTAAGTAAATTGCCTAAAAAAATAAAAATGGAAGAAGTTGTAATTGTATCTTATACGAGAACACCAATTGGTAGCTTTGGAGGAATACTGTCCTCAGTAAGTGCTACTAAACTTGGATCAATAGCAATAAAAGGTGCTATTGAAAAAATTAATTTAGACCCAAATGAAATTAATGAAGTTTATATGGGTAATGTTATTTCTGCAGGCTTAGGACAAGCTCCTGCGAAACAAGCAGCAATATTTGCTGGCATTAATGAAAAAACTCCTTGTACCACTATTAATAAAGTTTGCTCATCAGGAATGAAATCAGTTATGATTGCAGCACAATCTATTGCAATTGGGGATAATGATATTGTGGTAGCCGGAGGTATGGAAAATATGTCATCTATCCCTTTTTATATTCATGAAATGAGAAATGGAAAAAAATTGGGACACTCTAAATTAGAAGACGGACTACTATTGGACGGATTAACAGATGTTTATGATAATGTACACATGGGAGTTTGTGCAGAATTATGTGCAACAGAAATGTCAATTTCAAGAGATGAGCAAGATGAATTTGCTTTAAATTCTTACTCAAAAAGTACAGATGCATGGAAAAAAGGGTTTTTTAAAAATGAAATCACACCTGTGACAATAAAAACAAGAAAAGGAGAGCAAATTATAACTGAAGATGAAGAATATAAAAATATTCATTTAGAAAAATTTAAAACATTAAGACCAGTATTCAAAAAAGAAGGCACGGTAACCGCAGGAAATGCTTCTACTATCAATGATGGTGCAGCAGCTATTGTTTTAATGAGTAATAAAAAAGCAAAAGAATTAAACATAAAACCATTAGCAAAAATAATTTCATATGCTGATGCCTCTCAAAAACCAAAATGGTTTACAACTACACCTACAGATGCTCTTAAAAAGACTCTTCAAAAAGCTAATTTAAAGAAAGAAGATATAGATTATTGGGAGTTAAATGAGGCATTTTCAGTAGTTGGATTAGCTAATATCAAAAAATTAAATTTAGATAAAAATAAAGTAAATATTCATGGTGGTGCAGTCTCACTTGGACATCCTTTAGGATGCTCTGGTTCCAGAATACTTGTTACTCTTCTAAATACGTTAGAAAATAAAAAAGGAGTATATGGAGCTGCAGGTATTTGCAATGGAGGAGGTGGCGCCTCAGCCATAGTAATAGAAAACTTATGCTAGAAGGAATATGCCTTTTATCTGTTATTCCGATGAGAAGTAAAAAATCAGATACCTCGGAATTAATTAATCAAATATTATTTGGTGAAACTTTTAAAATAATAAAGGAAGAAAAAAACTGGTCTTTTATAGAATTACATCATGATAAATACACAGGTTGGATTGATAATAAACAATTTCAAAAAATCAATTTCAAAATAAGACACAAAATTTCTAACAAAATATTTGCCTACATAAAAATTAATAACACTAAACAAATAGTAATTATTGGTAGTTTAATCCCATTCAATAAAAGATTTAAAACAAAGTTTGAAATAGATCACAACTTGTCATTTAAAAAAATGGAACCATTTAACTTGTCCTTTTTAAACATAGCTAAAAAATACTTAAACTCACCATATCTTTGGGGAGGAAGAACTCCTTTAGGGATAGATTGCTCAGGATATACACAAATGGTGTTTAGATTTTTTAACATAAAATTACCAAGAGATTCATTTCAGCAAGCTCTAATTGGACAATCAATCAATATAGAAGAGACTAAACTAGCAGATTTAGCATTTTTTGGCAGTAAAAATAAAAAAGTTACACATGTTGGTATAGTGTTAAATAATAATAGAATTATTCATGCATCAGGTAAAGTTAGAATTGATACACTAGATAAAAAAGGCATTTTTAATCTAGAATCAAATTCATATACTCACTCACTGAAACTAATCAAAAGAGTTATTCTTTAATAATTTGATGGCTTGAATAAAAATTATCTATTGTAATATTTAATATATAAATAGAAGAAGGTAAAAAGCTAATATCTAAAGGTGTTGAATCCATTAACTTTAAGTCTTTATCTAAAATTAAATTACCTTTCATATCTCGCAAAGTGACTTTAGCAAGATGACTATTATTTGAATTAGATAATTTTATATATAACAGACCATTTGACGGATTTGGAAAAACTTTAATCACAGAATTTATTAATTCATCTACAATTAAATAACCAGATATAGTATCATCTTCATCATTTGGTATTCCGTCACCATCTATATCATTATCAATATCATCAGGTATACCATCACCATCCACATCATCATCTTCACTATTTATAACTCCATCACCATCCACATCATCATCATTGTCATTAATAATACCATCATTATCTAAATCATCATTAATTTGAGATTGGTAAAATATAGTGTCCGAACTCCACGAGCACCCATATACATCAGAAGCAATTAACCAATAATAACCATCTGAATCAATATTTATATCAGAACCTACACCATAATACACACCGTTCCAGTACCAATCAATTTCATAATCAGTGTCAGTAGTTAGTAGTACATTATCGGAAACAAAGATAGATGGAGAAAATTCATTATCACACTTTACTACATCTAATGGAATAGATGTCCCAACACAACCATACTGGGTAATAAATTCCACCCAATATGTGCCTGACTCAGAAACAAGATATGTAGATTCATTAGCTCCTTCAATAGAATTTCCATCAACAAACCATTGATAAGACACAGCATTATCATAATCAATATATATAGAATAAATATCTTCATTTAATATCGTAAGTAACTCAGGATTTTCAAACACAGATATGACTTCAGAAGCCTCTATAGATTGAATTGGGACAACGGAGGAATTAATTGAATAAGTACCACTAGAACAATTAGAATTAAATGAATGTTCACCATCTTCTAAATTCAGTGTAAATGAACCTAACAAATCATCTTCTGAGAATTGAACACCAAAATCAAGTTGATCCCAATTTTCTGTATCCCATATTGAAACTGTATAAGGAGGATTGTTTAAAGTGAAATTAATATTCGACCAGGAAGCTGTCGTACCAGTAACATATTCATTAGAACCAAGACCACCGGTTTGATATACTAAATTTCCATTAGCATCATATAATTTTATTAATAAATCCGGATCAGAAATACAACTTTCACCAATAAAAGGAATATCAACACATAATTCTTCAACATCATTACCCCAACAATCTGAATTAGTATAATTTATATTAAAATTATTCAATGTAGACAGAGTAGAAGTTAAATTAGTAATCAATGTTACATTATAATCACCAGGTTCTTGATAAGTTTGAGTTGGTGGATATTGCTGATTACTACTGAAACCGTTATCAAAATCCCAAATATATTCTACATCATATTCATCACTTGTAATCAAAGCTTCAAAATTCACATCCAAATCTTCGCAACCACTAGAAGGACTGAAAGTAAAACTTGTATTACCTCCTGAGCCAGGATTTACATTAATAAACAAATCAAACTCTGTTGGATAAGCGATTTCAAAACCAACTGAAGGTACAATGACATTTGCAACAACATATACTGTAATAGTATACTCTCCTGAAGCTAAAGGCATACCACTTACACTGGCACACCCAAACTCATTCTCTGATGGGTAAAAAACCATTGAAGAATTTGAAAGTTCAACTGATAAACCAATGGGTAAACCACTTATTTGAGTTACTACTAATTCATCTAACACAACTTCAAATCCTTCAGCCTCAAATTCTACAGGCATCCAAAATGTTAAATCAGTATTATACGGCTCTCCAACAGTAGCATCCGGTAATTGAATGGGACAAATTGTTGGAAAAGCAGGAGATATAACACAACTTTCATCATAGGAGCATTGAGAAAATGCAAAGAAAGAAATAAATAAAAATGTATAAATTAAAGCTCTTTTCATAATTAATTTAGTCTAATACCATAAGTTGAATAATCTGAACATCACTACTACTAGCTGCATAAAGATAATATATACCAGGTTCTAAATTATCAATAATAAAATATTTTTCATTATTTATTACCATATCATCTTTCCAAATCTTTTTACCAAGGCCGTCATATAAAGCAAATTTAAGTAACTCAATATTATTTCTTTCTATTTGAATAATTGCGGAATTCAAAAATGGATTTGGATTACATGTTATAGTAAAACCTAACTCATCGTTAATAGAATTTTGAAATAATTCATAATCATAATAAAAAGTGTTTGAAAAACACAAATCATTACCATAAATAAAATTAACAGTTACACCATATAAACCCGAAACTGTGGGGAATATTTGAGAGCCTTCAAAACCATCACCTGTTAAAATCTCTCCATTTAAAGTCCATTGGTAATTATCATAACCCTCTAATGTTACTAACCAACCACCTGATTCCCACATTTCAATTAATAAATCATCAGCCTGTGTAATAGTAAATGATATAGAGCTAGAATAACCTTCAGAATCAATTACATTTAAAAGATAATTTCCATATTGGAGTTCAAAATCATTAGTGACAAATGGAAAAGTAACTTCTTCATCAATAACTATATTACTTAAATTATCATATATGAAAAATGTGTAAGGCGGAATACCGCCAATTACTTGAAAATCAAATTCACCATTTATATCATCCCAGCAAATAGGATTTTCAATATTTAAATTGATAATTTCAATCGCTGGCACACAAGAACTACAATCGTTAATATTTGCATTTGGATTAAAATTTTCAGCTGTAGGATCCATACAGCCATACACAAGAAGGTTTTCACAAGATCCATCATCAAATGTAGGTATGTTTTGAGGTGGTAGTAATTCAGTACAACCACCTTCATATTCAAAATCACAATTATAACTTTCCAATAAATTATTTATAAAATCAAAGTCAAAATTATCCTCGCCATTATAATCTACAATGTCATAATACTCTATAAAACAAGGATTCATACAACCATAAATATATTCACATGGATTAACTGAGTTAATTGGATCTGGATTATTAATAGGTAAACCATTTTGATCTAATGGAACTTGAGTATTTACATTAGTATTATTTCCTAAGAACGGAACCTCTTGGATAATATCAAAATTATTAATGGCAAACAAATCAGATTCAATATTCATATTAATATTCTGCAATTGATAAATAATTTGATTTTCATTTACATATTCGTTTGATTCACCATCATAATCATAATCATTATAATTTTCTGCAACAGGATCCATACAACCAAATACATAATCATAACATGTATTTTCATAACCTATTGTATCTCCATCTTCTATAATAGGAATAGGAACATAAATGCCGTCTTGAAATACAAATACTAATTCTTCAATCGTAGCACTTGAATTATAATTCACTGAATATGGATCAAGGCAACCTAAATAATCACAACAGTCATCTAAACCGTCAGGCTCAGGTAAAAATGTTTGATTATTAAAATAGTCAAAACATTCTTCTCCTTCAGGATTAAAATTAAGTGCTTGATTATCGTCACAAGCATAATAGATACAGCTGAAGTTATCAACATTAGCATTTTCATTATAATTAATAGCATTAACATCCATACAACCCATATATACACAAGGACTATTTGAATCTAAATCTTCTACATTTCCATAATTAAAAATTGTAGAGAAATTATCACCATCAGGATCTGAATCTAAAGAATTTGAAATACCATCTCCGTCAATATCTTCTTGTGAAAAGAAACTTATTATATTTGAAGGCGATGGTAAATCAGGATCTAAAATAATATATGATTCATCAAAATTAAATAGCACATTTAAATTCTGCTCATTATCATTAGCTGTATCATCTTGATAGAAAACTCCATCTAAATCTTGATAATTGTCAGCTGATTCATCATCACAACCAAAATATAAGCAACAACTATTAGATCCCTCAAAATCAAAAGACACATCATTATATGTTACTGCAAAAGAATCATTCTCAGGCTGCTCATTAAAATCAATAGAAAAGCCATTTTCACTTGCAAGTGATAAAATATCATCCCCGTTACAATTAAATCCATAATTCAAAGCATCTGCATCTTGACAAGCAGGAAAATAATAACAATAATTAACACCTACTAAAATATTTGCACTAGGATTATAATTTGATGCTGGAACCCCTGGAAAAGGGCTTTGATAATATACTGACAAACCAGTTTGTTCATCTATATATAAAAAACTATCATCACATTCATCTAAATCTCCATCGCCATCGATATCGAAACATGATCCATCATCAGTACAACCAGGATTTGCATAAAAACAACAATCCGGTAATCCATCTGTTTCATTTTCTAATGTATAGTTATTGAGAATATCCTCAGTACATATTGTACCATCTGAACCTGAATAATAATTTTGTGCATCAATGTCTCCACACAACAAACAGGAACCATCATCATCAGTAGCAGTAATATCAAAATTACTTGCTAAAGAATTTATACATCCAAAAACTATATAATTACAAGAGCCATTATCTTCAGTTGCATTTGAATCAAAGTTTGCTGCTAAAGAATCAGTACAACCAAATATTTCAAGCTCATCACAAATGAAATCACTATCTGAATCATTTATACATTCACCATCACAATTGTAGTATATGGGAGGATACTGACATAAAGAATCATCAAATACTGAACAAGAACCGCAATAATTACAAGCTAATAGATCTGAACAACCTGAACTAAAAAAATCTACATCTAAAATTTGACCAAAGCCATTTGGAGCAAAAGTAGAAGACATACCCAATGGTCCACCTTCGTTCATTAATGAAAAAGAGGCTTGATAACTTTCTCCATCAACTTGTAAATACCAAGTAATATCTTCACCAACTTGAAAACCGTTATCCATACCCGACTCTGTACCCCACAGTGCAACTGCAATTTGATCGCCTGTCCACTCTTGATAACCACCACAAGAAAATTCTCCTAAATCATTAATATAAAAAGCACCTAATAAAGAACCAATAGGTGGTGCTATATCATCAAAAGTAACAACATCAGCTGAGACTTGAATAGTCATATTGACATCAGTAATAGAATATTCCCACTCTTGAGATATTACTAAATGACTAAAAAAAATAAAACTAATAAAAAATAGATTCCTTAACATATATTTATTTTGTTAAATCAATTATAATATTCTTATTTTCTTCAGAATTTTGTATCTCAATATAGTATAACCCCTGACTTAAATGTCCTAAAGAAATTGGTAATTTATTAATACCCTTAGTAAATAAATTCTTATTATACTTATAAACTTGCTCACCAATTGAATTGAAGATTGATAAATTTACATAATCATCATTATTCAAATAGAATTCAATTGATAAATTACCTGAAGTTGGATTTGGATAACAAGAAATATAATCTAAACTATTTTCAAATTTCTTATCTACGAAAATTGAAGAAGCTATATTAATTCCATTATTACTAAATAAATCAACTCCTTCTTCCCAATCTATTTCAACAGTATAAATAGTATTTGTTGACTGATCCCATAATTCAATAAAAAATTCTTCTCCACTTATCATTCCATCCTTATGCGATGTTTCATTATCATCACCCCAAATAAACATAAAATTATTATTATCATTCAATACAGTAACACCTACGATGTTATTTTCAGAATCGAATGCAACTAATTCATCTCCATTTTCAGGATAAAAATTATCCCAAGATTCTACAGGTAACCCAATAACCATGTTAGAGTTAGTTTTCTCAATGTCAGTAAAGTAAGAGGTTTGGGTTAAACCAAGTCTTCCCTCGGCAACTGTACTACCACCTATCTCGCCATCACTATTAGATGGGAAAGAAAATAATTGATCATCCAAGACTTTTAGAATATAACCTTCACCTGCCTCCATCTGACCAATTGTATTAATACCTAATTCAGGCCAATACAGATTCCCTTCATCATCTTTTAATAATTTTATATTTGATGCTAAATCAGATAATACAACATCAACATCTTCTGGGTAGTATCGTGGGTATGACATATAATTCCAACCAGAAAGAGAAAATGAAATTTCTTCTGGTTGAATAAAATCTCCATAAACAGTTATTTCATTTGGTGCCCATGTTTTAACTGCATAAGCATCATTTACATTTAAAGTTGTTAGTGTTTGTATATTTAAATCTGGCCAATAAACTAACTCAGTAGCATCTTTTATAATAACTAACTCTTCTGCTACAGGAGTAAATATGGATTGAACAGTTTCCTCAGAGGACATATATGTTGATATCATATCCCAGTCAGAATATAGATTTTCGTTAAGTGGAATCACTTGATGAGATGCAAACACAGTACCTAAAACACAACTTGTACCAGCATCTTGATTAGTACCGTTCGAATTAAAATATCTTTCATCATCGCAACTATTATCATAAACAGCAAAACCCTCTACTTCTGTTTCTGTTTGATTACTCCAAACTCTCCAATTAAATTTTTCTCCTTGCTCAAAACCTTCATAATCATTATCACTTCCATAAGCATATAAAGGACAAGTATAACAACCATCTTGATTCATGAACATATTATATTCATTTATCATCACATAACCACCACATGATTGAGTTCCATCATCATTATTAAAAAACACACCCACATAATCACCTGGTACTAGTTGAATTTCATCTAATAACATAATAGCATCATCTAAAAAACCGCCTCCAATAATTATATGATGAACCAAACTTGTTTCATTAACCTCCCACCCTTCTGGTAGCAAATATTCTACAGTTACTAGTCCATTAACAACACAGCCATTAGAATCAGTAACTGTAACAGAGTAATCTCCGGCACAAAGTCCTGATAATTCTGCAGTAGTTTCACCATTTGACCACAAATATTCATAATCTCCATTACCGCCCTCTACAAACACAGCAGCTGTTCCAGAAGAACAATTAGAATACTCACCTGCTGTAGAATTAAATGATAATGACAATTCTTCTGGCTCTGTAACTATAAAGTCAAGACTTGCTATGCATCCATTAGCATCAGTTACTTCTGCGGTATATGTACCTGATAACAGGTAATTAAAATCATAAACGAATAAAGGAATAGATGATACTTCATATGCAGATATTTCATATGGAGCTGTACCACCTTCAACTATTATTTCTGCTGATACAAAATCTCCATAACATAATGGTTCACTTACTATTACTTCTACAGTTAATTCTGCAGGTACTTCATAAACAACTTCCACTTCACTTACACAACCATTTGCATCAATAGCAGTTAAGAGTAAATTATTATCAGTAGATAAATATAGCTCATTATCTTGATTTGGAATAAAGTCATAAAAATCTATACCATTATCTGTGTATTGATATGGTGGAGTACCTCCTAAAACACTATAATACACTGTGGCTAAACCACCATTACATAGAGGATTTAGTATCTCAACTGAAGAGGTTAGCAAGTCCGGTTCTTGAACAATAAATTCTAATTCAAATTGACATCCTACTGCATCAAGAACTACTGTAGTATTTAAACCTACAGGTAAAGATGATAAATCTTCAATTTGATATGGAGCAACACCGCCTGTAACTATCAATTCTGCTGACCCCAAATCCCCGTAACACAGAGCATCTGTAACAATAGCAGATGCATCGAGAGGACTTCCTGAAAAAGAAATAACTTGAGAAATACCATTTACTTGATATTCTCCAGCTGAAGACTGAGATTCAGAATAATCAACATTGATAGAATAAGCACAATCTTCACCTACTGGCCAAAGTTGCCAGATGAAAGACTCGCCTATATCAAAACCATCTTTTTCGGAAGTTGTTTGATCATCACCACAAATAGTAAAAGAAAAATTATTACCACTATATTCAATTCCTTGTGAAAACACTAAATCACCATCTGAACTCGTATAAAATAAACCTATAAAATCTCCTATATTAAATCCCTCTACTGCAAATCCAACAACATGAGTATTAAATGGGTCACAACCAATATTATTTCCCCATGGAGAATCTAATAATAATGCATTACCATCACAATCAAAACCCTGAGATGGATATATACATGAACCATCATCTGTATTCGCATTAATAATATAGTTACATGAAGCATTATCTAAACATCCTAAAATTATTTCTATACAAGTTCCATCATCCTCTGTAGCTTCTAAATCAAAATTGAATGCTGATGAATCAGTACATCCAAAAATTTCCAATTCATCACATACTTCATCACTATCAATATCATTGATACAATTATTATCACAATCAAAATAAATTACTGGATATGAACATCCACTGTTAGAATTTGCATTAGGATTATAATTACAAGCTACTTGATCTGTACATCCTATTATAATACATGAACCATTATCTATTATAGCTTCTGAATCATAATTTTCTGCAGACGAATCTGTACATCCTAAACATGATTCATACTCACATTCTACAACCTCATTATATATGCCTTCGGAATCAAAATTACAAGCACCAGAATCTAAACATCCTGGAAAAATACAAAAGTCGGAATCTGTTGCTTGCGGATTATAGTTGAAAGCTGCTGGATTTGTACATCCACCCACTTCTAATTCATCACAAATACCATCAGAATCTAAATCATTTAAACAAACTTCATTACAGTCATAGAAATCCTCAGGATAAGTACATCCATTATCTGTATTTGCACTAGGATTAAAATTACAAGCTATTGAATCAGTACAGCCAAAAATAAATGGTATACAAGAACCATCGTCTGTATTTGCATTCACATTATAATTAAATGATGATGAATCTGTACATCCCTCAATAACTTCAACACAGGAACCGTTATCAAAACATGCATTTGAATTATAATTATATGCAGATGAATCTGTACATCCTCCAATATAACAACAACTATCATTAGAAGTATTAGCATTTAAATCATAATTTAAAGCAGATGGGTCTAAACAGCCCTCTATAACTTCAATACAGGAGCTATTATCAAAACAAGCATTAGCATTATAATTATATGCTAATTCATCTGTACAACCTTCAATGAAACAACAACTATTATTATCAGTATTAGCTATTTCATCATAATTTAAAGCCATTGAGTCTGTACAACCATAGACCACTTCTATACATGAACCATCATCTTCAGTTGCTGAAGAATCATAATTAAATGCTGATAATTCAGTACAACCAAAAGTTTCTATCTCATCACATACTCCATCACTATCAGAATCAGTTAAACAATTATTATTACAATCTAAATAATCCTCTAAAGGATAAGTACAAGTACCATTATCTGTATTAACTGTTAAATCATAATTACAAGCGAATATATCAGTACAACCAAAAATAAATGGAACACATGAACCATCATCTGTATTTGCATTCACATCATAATTAAATGAGGATGAATCTGTACAACCTTCTAAAACATCTATACATGAACCGTTATCAAAACATGCATTGGAATTATAATTAAATGCTGACGCATCTATACATCCTGCTATATAACAACAAGAATCATCATTTTCAGTTGCAGAACTATCAAAATTTAATGCAGATGAATCTTGACATCCATAAATTTCATCAATATCACAAACTCCATCATTATCTATATCATTAACACATTCTCCGTTACAAATACCAAGAGCATCATATTCACCAATACAATCATCTTCATAATCACAAATTCCATCATTATCTTCATCAGTATTTTCACTATCATAAGGACAAGGGTCATCAGCATTATCAGAAAAATCATCCCCCGGAGGATTACATCCATATACAATATATAAATCTGTTCCTAGACCATCACCATCTTCATCTAGATACCATATAACCGCATTATTAGGATTATCTATATTATTAGGACAAGGATCTTCATTATTGTCTACAAATCCACTTATTTCATCACAAGATTCTGTACTCGAATCTGGATTTCCAAGGCCATCACCATCACTATCCTGATACAATATTTGTGCATAAGTACAAGATGTATCATCAACAATCGCGGTTTCATCATAATTACAAGCAGTAGAATCTGTACAACCAAAACTTATGGTGTATTCTCCTTCAAAATTAACAGATGTTAGATTTCCAAATCCATTACACACATAAGTACTAGACCACCCAATTTCATTCATTGTAGCCCCATTATCATCAATTTGAATCGTTTGATCTCCAATCAATAAAGCCCAAGTTGCAAATTCCTCTCCACTTTGAAAACCATTATTTAATCCAGCTTCTGCTCCCCAAACAGCAAGACTGGTTGCTACTCCTGTCCATATAGTAGATCCACCACATATAAGTTCTCCATTTTCATTTTCATAAAACACCCCAATTACTGAGCCAGTGGGAATAACATCTTGATTTAAAGAAATGCTAAGTAAATCAATATCTACTTGTTGAATTAAAATTGTCATATTACAATCAGTGGGCGTCACCTCCCAATCTAAATTATAACAAGAACCATTATCAAAATTAGCATCAGGACTATAATTGTAGGCCGACGGGTCAGTACATCCTAAAACGGCTGTTAATTCACCTTCAAATTCAGCTGACAATAATTGTCCAAAACCATTTGAAATAAAAGTTTGAGAAAATGGTGGATTAGAATTCATAGAAGACGAAGTAGCAAGAAAATCATCTGGACCGATTGATAAACCCCATATAATTTCCTCACCTGAAGCAAATCCATTATCTAAGCCAGACTCTGATGCCCATACAGGTAATGCTAGTTGATCTCCTGTCCACTCTAAATATCCAGCATTTTGTAATTCACCATTGTCATTCGTGAAAAAAGCACCGATTAAAGAACCTAATGGAATTGGTTCATTATTAAAATTAACTACATCAGAACCTATTTGAACTGTCATATTAGCATCGGTTATAGAAAACTCCCAAGTTAAATCAACATCAATAAGACTATATTGACAATCTTCTGAAGCAAAAATAGCAGTAGAACATTCATCTCCTGAGTAGTTATTAGCAGTAGCATCACTACAGCCACCACTTAAAATAACACATGAACCATCATCTAAGTTTGCAGATGGATTATAATTATATGATTCGGAACATAAACAACCAGAGTACACACAATTTGGTGCAATAAAATTAGCAGTAGAGCATTCATCTCCTGAATAATTTGCTGCAGAAGAATCATTACAGCCTCCAGACAACACTAAACAAGTACCATCGTCAACTGAAGCATTAGAATCATAATTATAAGCTTCCTCACATGTACAACCTTCTAAAGCTTGATCATATTCACATGCATTTTGAAAATATTGTGTTAAATCAGGTCCTAGTCCAGGACAATAATTGGATGCTGTAGGGTCATCACAAGCATTGAGTATCATACACATACCTCCGTTAGGAACAGCTACCCCATAAGCACACTCACATGATAATTCTTCTTCTACATTTTCTTCATATTCAACAAAATCAGCAGAAGATAAAGCTGATAATCCATTAGATACGTATGTAACATCAAAAGGACTTATGTTTAACATTATAGCATCATTAGAAATATAATCTATTCCATCTAATACTTCATTTGAATCAATAACATTATCACCATCAAGATCTATAGGCCAACAATCACCGTCACATACTCTCACAAACCAATTATATGACTCACCGGCAGCAAACCCATTATCTAAACCACTTTCAGAGCCCCATGCTGCAACTGCTAAATTTAATGATGCATTCCATTTAGTTGCTCCACCACAAGTATACTCATTATTATCATTTAAAAAGAAAACACCAATTAAAGACCCATCAGGTAGCAGTGCTGAATTGAGAGTTGGATCAGATGCACCAGTTACACCATTTCCTTCCCCAATACTTATTGTAGCATTTGCATCAGTTACAGGAACTTGCCAATCTAAAACTGATTGTCCTTGAATATAAAAATTAATAAACACACATATACAAAACAATATTTTTTTCATAACAAAACTTTTTAAGTTATATAATTTTAATAATACGCTATTATCTATCTTCTTTAAATAAATGTACATATCCACTATACCTCTCCTTTCTCATATTCGCATTATTAAATAATTCCAATATGTAATAATAAACACCATCATTCAATTTTTTATTTTCAAAGGTATTAGTAGTACCATCCCATAGATGCGAATCAAAACCGTAATTATTTTGAGAATGAACAATTTGACCAAACCTATTATATACAGTAAAATTAATTTGAGAATGTATTAGTGGAATTAATTGACTTTCTAAAAAAAAGTCATTATTTAAATCACCATTTGGTGTAAAAACATTAGGAAGTTCTAAGGGACACGAAAAACCAACAAAATGTTGATAGAAAGTATCACAAATTAAATATCTAAACTCATATAATCCATAATCAGAAACACCAAAACTTATTTCATGTGGGGTCGCATAATAAATATCAACATTACCTTGATTAACACCTGCATTACTCCATTCCCATGTACCAGGATCCATTAAAGCATCGGCAAAAGAAATTGGATTTTCAATAAATATAGTTGCATCAAGTAAACAATCTTGATATGTCGAAACACCAAATTCAGGTGCTTCTTTTTGAATAGAAAACTGAGCATAATCTTCTTTTCCACAAGAGGTAAAGGAAAATAAATAATCACCATAACAACATTCTTGACTTGGATCAATTGGTGTCATGTATACATCAGTTTCAAATGAATTAATATTGTCAATGGTAACTTGAGTATTATCCGGAGATTCAATTAATGACCAAAATCCTTGACTACTGAATGAAGACGCTACCAATGAAGTTTCAAAATCACAATACACAACTACAGGTACAGCCTCTGCAAGTGGTGCAATTGATAACATTTGAGCTGTAGTAGAAATCTCTTCTCCACAATCATTCGTAAATACAATTTCATAAGTTCCAAACTCAGAAACTATAACTTCAGTTTGTAAGTTCAAAGGATTAGAAAATTCAATATTTCCAGGTCCCGAACCAGACCAATTCCCAGAACTTACACCGGAAACATTAATATTGAAGGGTTCTAAGCAGCTAATTTGACTATCAATATCAATAACCATATCAGAAATAGAAGGTTGAGATATTGGTACATATTCACTAAATAAACATCCATAACTATCTTCTACTGATAACAAATAAGTACCTGCTGATAAATTATTAGGATCAACAGACACCCCAAAAAGATCTGACCATAATACTGTATATGGCCCGGTACCACCTGAAGGAACAGCACTAGCTTGACCATCGCTCAATCCAAAACATGTAGCATCAACAGAATTTACAATAGCAGAAACAGGGTTAGGTTCGTCAACAAAAAAATCTTCTTCCACAACACAACCATTACTATCTACAACTGAAACAGTATAGAGACCAGAACCTAACTGATTTAAAAATACCCCAGGAGTAGTTGAAAATTGATAAGGAAAAGTACCACCAGATGCTATTGGTTCAATAGATCCAGTTTGATCACCATTACAAGGAAAAACATCAATAATATTCGCAGTTAGTGCTAACTCTAAATCAGGTTGATTAATAATTATATCATCTACAGTAACAATACAACTATTAGCATCAGTGATAGTTAATGAATAAACACCTGCAAATAAATTATTAGGGTCAGCTCCTCCACTCCAGCTCTCTGTATAGGGAGGAGTACCTCCACTTATAATTGGAGTAATTGAACCTGTATTTTCACCAAAACATAATACATCAAAGCTACTGACAGAAGCTATTAATAATGTGGGCTCAGTAATTTGGAAGGTGGCTGTTTCAAAACAACCTTCGTTGTCAGTTACTATCACATCATATACACCAGGAGATAAATTACTTATATTCTCATTAAAGCTACCAGTAGACCATTCAACTATATATGGAGGGGTTCCACCTGACAATGAAAGATCAATTGAACCATCATTAAATTCAAAACAAGAAATATTAGTAATTGTTTCATTAATTAAAATTGGATTTGGAGTAGTAACACTAAATATCTCCTGGTATTCACAATTGTTATTGTCAGTAACTATTACAGTATAATCTCCAGTAGGTATATCAGATATATTTGGATTATTACTTAAAAATATGTCGTCAAAAAACCAAGAAAAAGAATAAGGTGATACACCACCACTTATATCAACTGTAATTGCTCCATCAGTAGCACCACTACACGAAACAGGAACTATTTCAGTAGCAATAATATCAACCACATTTGGTTCTGAAAGGACTAAGTCATTTATTAATAATTCACAATTATTTTGATCAACAACTTGTACCGAATATATTCCAGCATTAGCATTACTTAAATTTTGAGTGTTATTAACAAGTGTACCAGTACTATTAGACCAATTATACTGATAAGGCGGTGTTCCACCATTAATATCTATATTAATAAAACCACTATCATCATTATTACATGCAACACCAAAGCCACCATAATCAGAAAAAATAATATTTTCTAAAATTATAGGTTCTGGTTCAGAAATAGTAAAAAACACTTCTTGCTCTTCAACTAAACATCCAAAAGCATCAAAAGGTGTAAAAAAGTAGTCACCAACTCCTAAATTACTAAATGAAATTGATGAACCAATTTCAGTTGCAATAATCTCACCAGTCAATAAACCAATAGAGGTTGTATAAGGTTCCGTACCACCTGTTAAATTGATTGAAATAGCACCGTCAATAATATCGTTAATACTATCATTATTATCATCAATAAAACATGATACATCTATTATATTATAATTGTAATTAAATTGTTCTGGAGAGCCAACTACAACAGTTGTTTGAAAGTCACAACCAAAAACTGGACTTGCATTATTATTACTAGCAATTAAAACAGAATATTCACCAGGTAACAAACTCGTTATTTCTCCATTCCATGAGGGGGAATTAAAAGAATTACTACTTGACCACGAAATATCATAATCAGTAGGAAAACCTGAGCAACTTCCTGTATCATATGCAGTAATACCATACCAATTTGTTGCTTGACAAGCATTGAAATATGTTACAAAATCACATCCACAAACTTCCTCAGATGTAGATGGACAGGAAAAATCATCATTATTAATAATACCATCTCCATTTATATCTTCAGCAATTAGATTATCATCAATACAATTACTATTCATTATACTTGAAACAGTGATTACTCCATCATTAGAATCTATACAACTAGCATTTGTCACATCTAATTCAACCATAATTTCTTCAGGAGGTAATATTTCAAAATAAACTGGAGAGGAACAACCCCCAGGAAAACCTAAATCTTCAACTTGAATTAAATATTCTGCAGACTCTAAACCAGACACTGTAACAGGAAGTGTAACATTAGTATTTTCTTCAATAATTTCACCACTATCTAAATTAAACCATATATAATTCCAAGGACCTATACCTTCAGGTGTAACTACTGCAACACCCCCTGTCTCGTCAACATTAGCACAAGTGGGGTGAATAATAGTTAAACCTGATTCATCACAAGTTGGACAATCTAATTGAACACCTTGAATATAATATGATGGATCATCTAAACATTGATTCAATGCAGCAGAATTATTCCAACTTCCAGTTTCTGAATCAGCAAAATTTAAAATTTCAACAATTAAATTAGCTTCATTAAATGCAGGTGGACAAGATTGTGTTGTAATTTCCCAACAGAATGTCCACGGCCCATTATTACCATCGCCCCAGTTATCAGTTGGATCTCCGTCTAAAGTTCCACCACCAGAGCCAGCATCAAAAAACCAACCTGGACCACTTATTAATTCACCAGTAATTCCTGCTACTACATCTCCTACCCATATCCATTCACCACCAGCCCAGAATTGTGTTTCTGGCTGACCAACAGGTTGTAAGGTTGTTAAATCCCATCCTGGCCCAAATAAAGGAACAATACCATGCATCCAATTTTGAGTACCAGGTGTGTTATATTCATCAACAGTGTAACACATTTGGACAGTTGTCTCAGCAGGGTAAGTAGAAAAACCTGTAAATAGAGGATCAGGTGTAGGACCAGGAATTAATTCAACACCAGCATCAACAATACAATCATCATCTTGTGAATAAATTAAATTAATACAACAAAGGAGAAAAAAAAATAATATATAAAATTTCTTCATTTCAGTATCTGTGATTCATATATCAATAGGGGCTACGATATTAATGAATAAATATACAAAAATTATAAGATAAGAAAGTGTTTTAATTTAAGATTAACGACGCAATGTTACTCTACCATGGCTTAGACTTATACCATCACGATCTTTAATGATATAAAAATAATCAGCAGTTGGCATATGTTTACCCTTATATGTACCATCCCAATAATCTTTATTATCATCAGAGTAAAATACGAGATCACCCCACCGATTATAGACCTGAACTTCCACATCTTGATATTCTTCCATTGCACCTATTACCCAGTAATCATTTATACCATCACCATTAGGAGAAAAACCTGTAGGCACTTCAACACAATCAAATTCAGATTGTAGAATATAATCATATATCATCTCACAACCATATATATCATCTATTATATGTAATGAATATATACCAATTGATAACTCAGTTAAATCTCGTTCCTCAGTTGTATAATCATATTCACCATCAAAATTTAAATCAACCCCCCAATAATGAATAAAAGATAATTCTGATGAAATTTCTGGAAATAAAATAGAACCATCAACTGAATATTCACAATCTGGCATATTTACATCTAAAATATTTATGGACATAGGTGATGGTACTCCGCTTGTATTACTAACATAGTCCCAACCTAACAAAATATCAAAATTAGAAACACACTGATTAGTGTCAGTAATTTCTAAATTATACACACCTGAAGTTAGATTTTGAATTTCTAAATTATTATCAAAAAAACCTAATGACATTGTATCATCAGAACTTGTATTAACTAAAGAAACATCAAATGGTGGATTTTCACCAATTAAATCTAAATTTAACAATCCATTAGAAGGGTTAACAAGAGTATCATATATAATACCACCATTCTCTGAAGAATACCAAATAGTTTGATAATTGTAACAAGGGTGCACAATACTCATATTTAATGTATCAATTGCAGGAGGTTCAAATATTTGAATATCTAAAGAAGCACTACATCCATCAGGCATAAAATGATATTGAGAATCAGCCGCTAAACCTAAATCTGAAAAATCATCATTAGTGACAGAAAATCCATTAATATCAAATATATCTAATCGATAAAAACCTGCTGATAAGTTATCTATATAGATCTCTCCTGGCTCAATTAAGTTTACACCAGTTGCTATTAACTCACCATCTAAGTATGAATCATCTGTAGAATACAAGCCCCAATTCCAATTATTTGGTAAACCTCCATAAAAACTAGTGAGAATTGAACCATCAGAATCACCGTTACATGAAACTGAATCAACAAAAGCCTCAGTAAATTGTAAAATTTCAGGCGGTGCTATTAACTCAATACCACTAATTTCAATAGGCTGACATAATCCATCATTAATAACAATTGAATAAATTCCTGCAGGCAATTCATCCAGCTCTACAACAGTAGACATTAAACCTGGATAGTAAGGCAAATCATCATTATCAGCACAATTTTCAATACAATTTCCTTCTAAATTATACAATGCAGAATTATTACAGTTATCAATACACTCACCATTTAAATAAACACCATCTCCATCAATATCAGAATCATTTTCATTAAGTATACCATCATTATCTACATCAGATGACCATTCACAAGGTACAGGTTCTAAAATTTGATTTATGTTAGCTATTTCAATTCCATTTTCATCAAAATATAAAACATTATACACACCACTCCCTCCTTCTATTTGAACCGAAATTGAACCATCAAATGATCCTATACAACTTACACCATAACCATTATAATCATTATCAATTAAATCCCCATTTAAATCAGAAATAGTAACATTATCTATATTAGAGTTTAAAAATTGGGGCTGGGAAATAAAATGAGGTCCAAAAATATTTTCACATCCAGTAATATTATCTTGAACATATAAAGTATAGTATCCAGAAGTAAGTCCAGCTAAATTAGGCACTTCATTACCATTTCCAACTTCTAAAATAGATGGAAAAAGAATTTCTGGTGTACCATTTTCAAAATCTATAATCTCGTTATTATATTTCCAGTAATATGAAAAGCTATTATTAGTTGATGGAAATAAACTATTAACTACAATTTCACCGTCTGTAATATCATTTAAACCATCATTATTTTCGTCTATAAAACATGAAATATTAAAACCTAATTCATCATCGCAGTAGTCCGAATATACTACCTCTGTTAATTCAAAATCTATAGGGTCAGGTTCTGTAACAAGAAATAATTCTGTTACTTCACAAAAGTAATTATTATCATATACAGTTAGCAGATACTCTCCTGCTGGAACTCCACTTAAATCCTGTACATCATCCTGAGCAAGTATAATCTCATCACCATTAAAATCTGTACCTGACCAAGAATAAATATAATCACCATCCGATGAACCTATACCGCCCGAAACACTAACATTAATAGATCCATCCTCATTTCCATTACAAGAAACATTATTAATTAATGGATTATTAATTAATAATAAATCTGGTTCAGTAATTACAATTTCTATTTCAAAAACACAGTTTAAATAATTATTACTTGGAAATACATTAATATATGATTGTAAATCAGTAGCAATTTCAGCATTTAATTCATCATATAAATAATTATAATCATATACAATTAAAGTATAAGTGTCAGCTTCTAAATTTGATATAGCATAATTAATCTCTTCTGAAAAAATTTCTAAAGAATCAACTACTTGATTAGATGAATTAAATAACTTATAATTATATAATTCTACACCACCACTAATACTAATATTTATTTGACCATCAGCTGCTCCATTACATGACACACCAAATGTTAAATAATCATAATCGTCAATGGTATTATAAGTATCTATTAACGGACTAT
>CEQM01014736.1_pt1 | contig 21188 bp, 21 predicted proteins | sample 531111 | NCBI WGS metagenome assembly CEQM01 (sample SAMEA2621278, study PRJEB7988) | marine metagenome | biome: marine biome (ENVO:00000447); feature: deep chlorophyll maximum layer (ENVO:xxxxxxxx); material: "saline water (ENVO:00002010), including plankton (ENVO:xxxxxxxx)" | depth 120 m
GTGTTAATTAAGTTGAAGTATTTTGGTAAACGCTGACTCTAGTAGTACTAATCAAACAGTATTGTATCGTAAATGGCGCCCTCGCCATTTTGATGATGTTGTTGGGCAAGAAGCTGTAGTTACTACCCTACGTCATGCTGTTAAGATGAATAAACCTGCACATGCATACCTCTTCAGTGGTCCTAGGGGAACTGGTAAAACTTCAGTTGGCCGTATTATGGCTAAAGCTTTAAATTGTCCTCCTGACCAAGAGGGCAATATCGATCAGTCTTATGCTTCTAGTTTTGATAATGGGACTGCGTTAGATCTTATTGAACTCGACGCTGCTTCTAATCGAGGTATCGATGAAATTAGAAGTTTGCGTGAAAATGTTAATTATTCACCCGCACAAGGTATTTATAAAATTTACTTAATTGATGAAGCTCATATGCTTACTGATGCAGCATTTAATGCACTATTAAAAACGTTAGAAGAACCACCGGCGCATGTCATTTTTATACTTGCAACGACAGAATCTCATCGAATACCTAATACTATTCTTTCGAGGTGTCAAAGATTTGATTTTCATAAGCATACTCATGTAGATATTGTAAAAAGATTAGAAAAAATTGCTCATGGTGAAGAAGTGGAAATTGAATTGGGTGTCTGTGATTTAATTGCAAGACAAGCAACAGGATCTTTACGTGATGCCGAAAATTTACTTGATCAACTGGTTGCATATCATGGTAAAAATCTGACAGTCGATTCAGTTAGAACAGGTTTGGGGTTAGCCCTTGATGACAGGACACATTTGCTTGCAAATGCAGTGATTACTAAAGACATTGCAATGGGATTATCTGCCATTAGTCGTGCACGTGATGATGGTGTTTCAATGCGTATCTTTACTAGAGAAGTGGTATCAATTCTAAGAAATGCTTTGTTTGTCAAAACTGGCTCAAAAGAACAATTGCAAATGTCTGATTCTGAACTGGAAATATTGGAAAAATTTGCTCATAGCTCTGCAATTTCGAGCATAGTTAAAGGTCTTTCTATTCTGGGGGGGATAGATTTTCGTGGTGATGCATATGATTCTGTTCCTGTTGAAATTGCCTTTGCTTCACTTTGTATGACTATTGACGAAAAAAACAATGCCGTAGATAACTCTCAAGAACTTGAAAAAACTGAAATGCGTGAAACAAAACCACTGAAAGCAAAACCTGTTCAAACATCTGAACCTGTTGTACCCGACGAAGATTTAGTAATTAGACAACCGACTGATAAAAAGCAACCTCCACAAATTGAATTTGCCGCACCAGATGTTGAAGATATTCCACGTGAATTAGAAGTGCTTAGATCTGAATGGGATCAAATTCGCCTAATGGCAAAAAAGTTAAATTTTAAAGCTGGTGCTTTATTAAACACTGGTTATTTGAAGACATTGACTGATGATGAAGTTGAAATTGGGTTTCGCTTTCCTAATCATGTAGAACAACTGACTCATAATGACAACGGAACTTTAATTGAAGCTGTTGGCCAAGCTATTTCATCAATTGCAGGACGAGATATAACTGTAAAAGCAGTGTTATGGGAAGAACTTAATAAATCAGGACCTACGCCTGTTCAAAAGACTCAAGGAGGTCATTTAGTAAATGAAGCTATTGATTTAGGTGCAGTTCGAGTTGAAGATTAGATGGTAAGAGTGTGAATCAATACGAACGAAGAAATTCACAATCTCCTATTACAACACTAGTTGAAGCGTTTAACCGTTTACCTGGAATAGGTCCTAAAAGTGCTCAACGCCTTGCGTATCATGTATTACGTGCTCCAGAAAAAGAAGCTCAAGAACTGGCAAATTCTTTGTTAGAAGTAAAACGATCGATTACACTTTGCGATTTTTGCCAAAATCTTACTGATTTGAATCCATGTCGTATATGTACTGACTCAAAAAGGGACTTTAAAACAATATGCGTGGTTGAGGAACCGCTTGATGTACAAGCTTTGGAACGTACAGGGTCATATATGGGTCTTTATCATGTGTTGCATGGTGTCATCGCTCCTAGTGATGGTATTGGGCCAAGTGATTTGAAAATTGCAGAATTATTAAAAAGAATTAGAGACTCTGAAGTAGAAATTGATGAGGTAATTGTTGCTACTAATCCTAATTTGGAAGGTGATGCTACTTCAATGTATTTAGCTCGATTATTGGGTCCCTTAGGTATTAATATTACCCACCTCGCAAGAGGATTACCCGCAGGTGCTGATCTCGAATATGCCGATGACGTTACTCTAAATCGTGCACTTGAGTTTCGACAAAAAGTATTAGATTGATGGTCTTTATGTCTGTTCGAAATTAAAATGACTTGTGGTGTTAGGCTTTATTTTCAATGAGTGGGCGTATTCCTAGAGTTATAAAAACTAAAGCGATAGTGTTGGCTCATCGTCGTTTAGGAGATGCTGATCGTATTGTTACAATGATAACTCCACAGCAAGGTAAAGTTGATGCTGTTGCAAAAGGTGCGCTAAAGCCTAAAAGTAAACTTGCTGGTCATGTAGAGCCACTTACACTTACAGAAGTTTCATTAGCGCATGGGCGGACACTCGACATTATAACTCAAGCACAAACACAAAATGCTTATTTGCCTATTAAATCAGACCTTCAAAAAATGAGCACTGCTTTTTATTTACTCGAATTGACGAATAGGTTCTTAATAGAAGATGTAGATGCAGGACAGATTTTTGAACTTCTTGATAGTTCACTTACACGCTTGTCCGATGGTAAAAAATCTCAATTTGTAACGCGCGTATTTGAATTTTCATTGTTAAGAGTAATTGGAATAAAACCAGAATTAATGAAATGCGTTATTACTGGCAAAGATGTTGACGCAGAGAAAGCTTATTGGAGTATGGTACAAGGTGGAGTCGTTCATGTTGATTCATCAGTAAAAACGTTTGATGCTAGACCGTTAGAATCTCGTGTTATACGTGTTTTAAGGGCAATTGAATTTTTGTCGTTTGAAGAAATATGTCGAATTAAAATCGACCCACAATTATCAATGATGTTAGAAAATATGATGTTTGAATTTATTCAAGTTCAGTCAGAATTAGTAATAAAAAGCTCTTCTTTTATGGGTGAAGCTAGGAGAGTGATTGCCTCTTCTGGGACAGAGTTAAATAATAGTAGTCGGGATGGTTAGTTATGGATCGACTAGAAGATATAAGTAACAAGGTAGAGCAAGATATAAAAAAGGATCGTTTAGCACATGTAAAGATAATTGGACTAAGAGATAAGTCAGAAGAATTTTTAATTACAGTACTAAGTATTCTATTCCCTCATTATGCAAAAAATAATACATTCGATGATTCTACGATACATGTTGAAGTGGAAAGATTATTAGAGTTATTAAGATTTTTTTTGGATAGACAAGATTTGGGAGTTACCGAAAGTAGAAAGATTGAAATAGATTTTCTTAATAATTTTAAAAATATAAAGAGAGTGTTAGATGAAGATTCCCAAGCAATAAAAAATGCAGATCCTGCTGCACAAAGTTTGGATGAAATTTTGCTCACATATCCTGGTTTTCTGGCTATTGCATCATATCGAATCGCACATAACCTAGATAATTTAGGTGTTAATTTATTACCTCGATTGATTACTGAATTTGCACATCGTGAAACTGGGATTGACATACATCCTAAGGCTAGTATAGGTACAGCAATCGCAATAGATCATGGTACAGGTATTGTTATTGGTGAAACCGCTGTTATTGGTGATAGAGTGCGTCTTTATCAAGGTGTTACCATTGGTGCATTAGTCGTGCATAAGGAACTGGCAACACAAAAAAGACACCCTACAATAGAGGATGATGTGGTTATTTATGCTAATGCAACTATTTTAGGCTCTGAGGCAATTATAGGTTGTCGAAGTGTGATTGGAGGGAACGTATGGCTTACACATGCTGTTCCACCAGACTCAATTGTGACACATGAATCAACAGTTCAACATTTTGTAAATCAGGATAAAAATTAATTATTCTGGTTGAATATTTAGATTTTCCGATCTAAAACATAATCAATTAATTGATTTAAAGTATCGACAGTTTCTTTATTATCGATTGTATCTAAACAATTGCGTGCTTCTGCTCCAAATTTTTGTGCAGTTGCCATGGATTCTTTAATATACGCACCATCTAAAATATCGGAGATAGCTTTGTTGAGATTACTATTTTTGCGTTGACCTTCGAAAGCTTTCTTGATCGGGTTGTCGTCTGGTTTTTGTTGCATGTATAGAATGGAAGGTAATGTAAGAGTCCCTGATTTTAGATCTGAACCTATGGGTTTTCCCATCAATTCTGGATCTCCTGAAAAATCGAGTACATCATCAACTATTTGAAATGCTATACCTAAGTTAATTCCATAGGAATAGAGTGCACTTGCCTCAGTTTCAGAAACATTACAAACTAATGCTCCTCCTTCTGCAGCAGTTGCGAATAGTGATGCAGTTTTACCTGTAATACGATCAAGGTACCGTTGCACATCTTCAGAATATTCGAATACAGTGACATCTTGCTTTAATTCTCCCTGTACCATCATCATTAAGGTAGCAGCAAATTTTTTTACTACATGTATATTGTCTGTACGTGTAATAAATTCAGCAGCATATGCAAACATATAGTCACCCAGCATCACTGCTGCGGCATTTCCAAACAATATATTGGAGGTTTCATTTCCTCTTCGTGCATCTGCCCTGTCGATTACATCATCATGAACTAATGAAGCAGTGTGAAGTAATTCAACACTTGCAGCTAAAGGAATTAATTTCTCTAAATCGTAGTTTCCTAACTTTCCTGCTAACAACGCTAATGCAGGTCTCATCATTTTCCCTGAACCGCTTAGTGATTGCTCGATCATCTTTTCTAAGAATTCAAACCCAATATCATCCGATAATTCTTTCAAACTATTTGTTACTAAGGGTAAATCTTTTTCAATTTCTCCATAAATGGTTGTAGATATCTCATTATTGGACATTACTACCCTCCATTGATTTCAAATAAAAATTTTGCATTTTCTGTAGTAGCTTTTGCTACTGAAGAAATTTTTTCTTTTTTTATATTAGCTATAAACATACCTGTAGCTTTTACATATGCTGGTTCATTAAGTTTACCTCTATAAGGTGTTGGAGTTAGGTAAGGGCAATCAGTTTCGATGAGCATTTTTGATAACGGCAGTAATTTGGCAACTTTTTGCAGCTCGATATTTTTTTTATAAGTCACTGGTCCTGCGAGTGAAATTAAAAAACCAAGGTCTTGATATTTCTTAGATAGTTCTGAATTACCAGAAAAGCAGTGAAGCATTCCTATAGGCCTGGATGTTCCTAAATACTTTCCAACTTTACTAACCCAATTTTTTAAAATTGAATAAGTTTCACTATCTGCATTACGTGAATGTATGACGACAGGTAAATTGTTAATTCGTGCAAGTTCTAATTGTTTTTCAAATGCTTTGTATTGTTGATCGGGAGGTGAAAAGTTGCGATAAAAATCCAGTCCAATTTCTCCTATTGCTACAAAATCCCCACTTGTTGCAAGTTCTTGCAGATCTAAATGTTGTTGGTCATATTTATCTGCATCGTGAGGATGAATTCCACATACTGCATGGATTCTCCGATCTGTAGAAGCTAATTTAGCAGCTAGTTTTGATGTAGGAACGTCTACTCCAACTTCTATAATTTCAGATATTCCCGAAGCCCATGCACGGTTCATAATTTCTTGATAATCAGCTGTTAATTCTTCAGACCACGTATGCGCATGGGAGTCAACCCAATTTAGATCATTTCGATCAGTGTAAACATCAATATTTTGAGTCATCTCATTCCTCTAGAGCACAATATAAATGTGATAAGTAAAAAAACAAGAGATTAACTTCCAAGAAGGTTTTCCTCTTGTTCAATAAGTGATTCATCAAATTTTTCAAACAAAGGACTTGGCTCAGGTAATATTGTTCCCGGTAATATTGGAGTATATTCCCAGCCTATTTCTTGAACATTAGTTGTTTGTCCAAGGAGTTTCCATGCTTTTTCGCAACTGAATGGAAGGAAAGGTTGGAATTGGGATATTAAACCTGAAATGACATTCAGTGCAGTATGGAGAGTCTCTGCTGCATGCTCAGGTTCAGACTTTATTTTTTTCCAAGGTTCTCGTTCAGTTAAATATTGATTGGCCTTCTGTGCAACGTCCATGATTGCTGCGAGAGCATTTCGCAGCTCAACTTTTTCTATATAATTCCCGACCACTTGATAAGAACTATCGATTTCATCAAGTATTTTTAGCGATTCGAGTGAAAGTTGTTCAGGTGGTGAAGGAACTTCACCGTTGAAATTGCGATATGTCATAGTAAGGACACGATGGACTAGATTTCCCCATCTGGCGACTAATTCATCATTATTACGACGTACATATTCTGTCCATGTAAAATCGGAGTCAGAAGTTTCAGGCATTAATGCTGTCAATACGTAACGAAGAGGATCTGGTTCATGTCTATTTAGATAATCCGGCATCCATACGGCCCAATTACCACTGGTAGAAGCTTTTGAGCCAGACATTGTGACGTATTGATTAGCTGGGATATTGTAAGGAAGGTTCAGATTTCCGTAACCCATTAGCATTGCTGGCCAAATAATTGCATGAAAAGGAATATTATCTTTCCCTTGGAAATAAGTTGTTAATGCATCAGGATTTCCCCACCATTGCTTCCATGCATCAGGATTATTATTATTTTTAGCCCATTCTATAGTCGCAGAAAGATAGCCAATCACAGCTTCAAACCAGACATAGATACGTTTAGATTCGTATCCACTGAGTGGGATGTCTATTCCCCATTCGATATCTCTAGTAATCGCTCGGTCATGTAAGCCTTCACGTAACATTCCAAGTGTGAAGTTGCGGACAGCCGGACGCCAATGGTCTTTTGATTCAATCCATTCGATAAGTTGTTCATTAAATGCAGAAAGTCGAAGAAAATGATGGCTTGTATTGCGAGGTTCAGGTTCTGAATTACTTAATTTCGATCGAGGGTTTATCAACTCTAAAGCATCCAAAGTTCTTCCACAATTATCACATTGATCTCCACGGGCGTGATCAAAATTACAGTGCGGGCATTCACCTTCGACATATCGATCAGGTAAAAATCTTTTGGTAGTGACATCGTATAAGAGTGTTTGTTCGGCTTCATATAAATAGTCATTTTCCAGAAGTTTTAGGAAAATATCATGTGTAACCTCTGAATGGTTATCAGTGTCTGTATGAGTAAATAAATCAAAAGAAATTCCAAAACGCTGAAAAGTGTCTAGAAATGATTCATGGTATTTCTTAAAAATATCGGTGGGTTCAACTCCTTCTTGTTCTGCACGAACGGTTACCGGAGTTCCATGAGAATCTGATCCTGAAACCATTAGAGTATGATTACCTTTCATACGGTGATACCGTGCATATATGTCAGCTGGTAAATAGCACCCAGCGATTTGACCAACATGTAAATCTCCATTTGCATAAGGCCAAGCAGCGGCAACCAGTACATACTTAGCAGATTTTTCTGGTCTTTCAGGTGAAGTAGTCATGAAAAAATCCTAGCACTTCTGCGTGGTGTGCTCACGAAATAAATTGATTTGATTAAGAAATTTTGTTCTGGGGGCTTCTCTTGCCCTGTTTTAGGTCAATCTAATAGATAAGTTTGACCAACAGGTCAACGAACGATATTCTCACGCATACAGCATTTGTATTATTCGGATAATCATTTGCAACTATACACTGAGGATATAATGCTGAGAACATCTCAACAAATAACTGATCAGACAAAAGTAACTCCAAAATTACTGGAGCATAGTTATGGATTTGACGATGTGGCAATTGTTCCAGGGACTGTGACAACTAATCCTAATTTGGTAAAACCCAATTTTACCCTTGGCGATCATACTTTCCGGATACCTATAATTGCTTCTGCAATGGATGGAGTTGTCGATCCAAATTTCGCTGTCAAAATTAGTAACTTAGGTGGATTCGGAGTTCTTAATGTTGATGGTGTATGGGGGAAATATCTAGATGCTGATGCAGTTTTAGATGAGATTGCGAATGCATCGATTGAAACATCTACAGAAACAATTCAAAGAATTTATGATGAGCCTGTTAAAGAAAATTTGATAGGAGAACGAATCGAACAAATTAAAGCACTTGGAGGTTTGGCTGCGATAGCATGTACTCCTCAAAACACGAAAAAATTTGCACCTGTTGCTAAAGAGGCAGGAGTTGATTTTTTTGTTGTTGCATCAACCGTTACTACCGCTAAACATGTTTCTAATTCATTGAGAGGATTAAGGCTTGATGAATTAGTTCATAATATGGGTGATGTTCCTATTCTAGTTGGGAACACTGTAGATTTTCATGCCACTATCGAATTAATGGAAACTGGTATACATGGTGTTTTGGTAGGAGTAGGGCCTGGTGCTGCATGCACTTCAAGGGAAGTTCTTGGTATTGGTATGCCTCAAGTAAGTGCAACTATAGAGACGTCTTATGCACGTGATGTTTATTACGAACAAACTGGAAGATATGTGGCTATTTTAACTGACGGCGGACTTAGAACTGGAGGAGATGTTTCTAAAGCAATTTGTGCTGGTGCAGACGCTGTTATGTTGGGTTCACCATTTGCTGGTTGTGAAGGCGCACCTGGAAGAGGTTTTCATTGGGGTATGGCAACTCCTGATGTGTCCTTACCTAGAGGTGTTAGAGTTCATGTGGGCCAAACAAAAACATTAGAGGCACTTTTATTTGGCCCAACTTCTAAAACTGATGGTTCTGAAAATTTAGTAGGTGCCTTGACTACCTCAATGGCTACTTGTGGGGCACAAACAATTAAAGAATTTCATGACGCTAGGATGATTATCGCTCCATCAATTAAAACTGAAGGAAAGATATATCAGATTGCTCAAACTCGTCCTTCAGGAGTTTAACTCTTAGGCTCTTAGTTATTTCTGATTTCTAATACTCGTCGAACCTGTCGAAGATCACGATGAATTTGTATTTGTGTATTCTCGTGGGTTGACATATTTTCTAATAATATTTCTTGAACGAAAATTATTTGCCCAGCACCAACTTCTACAATTACAGAATTATTTTTTTTAGAAAGATGTTGTGGAAGTTGTTTCGAAAAATGTCGATATAATTCGAGACCATCTTCTCCTCCGTTAACAGCTAAATCAGGTTCATGTTTTACAATTTCATTAGGTAGTGATTGCAGTTCATCAGTAGGTATATAAGGCAGATTAGCAATCACTATGTCAATTGTAGTGTCAAGAGGTTGTAATAGATCTCCATGCAGTAATGTGATTTGTTTTTGTAGTTTATGTTTATCAATATTTTTCTTTGCCCAAATTAATGCCTCATTCGATTTGTCAATTGCAAAAATTGTTGCATGAGGTGCGTGCATACCAATCGCAATAGCTATAGCACCACTACCAGTTCCAACATCAGCGATTGTAACTTCTTGATTAAATTGAGGATGTTCATAAATAGTCTTCAATGCTATCTCTACAATCGTCTCAGTTTCGGGACGAGGTATTAATGCACCGGGACCAATTAAGAGATCAATATTATAAAATTCTTTATGCCCAAGAATGTATGCGAGAGGCTCATGATTTAATCTACGATCTAATAATAATTCAAATTGTTCTAAATCCTTATTTTTAGGATTATCAAGCCCATTTGCAATGACTGTTACTCTTTCTATGCCAGCTGCATATCCGTAAAGTAATTCTGCTTCTAGACGTGCATCATCTATATTATCTGCACAATACGCATCGATTAACATTTTGGCAGAATCATGAATTGTATTTCGTATGTTTTTTGCGGTACTCAAAGTAAAATCCTAAGGCATCTGTTGTGACATGATTTCATATAAGATTATGGAACAGGCGACACTAAGGTTTAATGAATCAACAGAACCAATCATAGGTAAAGAAACAAGATTAGAACATTCTTTTTTTTGTGCTATATCTAATCCAGATTGTTCGCTCCCCATAACTAAAATTGTATTATTTGGATATTCGATTGTTCGATAATTAGCAGTCGCTTCGTCGGTGGCCCCAATTAAACTAAAATTGTTGAATTGAGCCCATTTTTTTAATTTTGACCAATTTGAACGAATTAAGGTGCAGTTGAATATTGCTCCGGTACTGGCTCTTATCGAGGTTGGATCCCAAGGATCCGCACTTGGCCCTAATAAAATAATTCCAGATCCTCCGACAGCATCTAGAGTTCGCAGTATTGTTCCTATATTTCCAGGATTACCCGATGAAGCTAGTGCTACCCAGAGTGAATTATTTTCCGGGATAATATCTTCTAAGGTTGTCCAGTTTTGCCTTACTATAGCGGCGATGCCTTGAGGGCCATCACGTTTTGAAATTTTCTGAAATACCTGTTTAGAAACTTCAATAATTGATATATCGTCTTTTTGTGCTTTTTGTATGACCTGTTTTGTGCTGGCGCTTGTTAATAAATCAGGGGCTAGAATTATTTTTTCGATTAGATGTGATTGTAGTTCTATAGCTGATCTAACTACCCGGATTCCTTCGACATAGCCTATTTGTAGTTCATCTCGATATTTTCGATTATTTAATGATCGAATGCTACGGATGGTAGCGTTAGAAGTGCTTGTAATCATAATACGCTGTAAAAATCATGAACTAGCTAGTATTCGCGCTGTAATATCTGCGCTGACAGCTTCAATAATTCCGTCAATGTCTCCGTCCATCACTTTATCAATACTATGTACAGTAAGACTTATTCGATGGTCTGTAATTCTATCTTGTGGAAAATTGTAAGTTCGAATTTTTTCAGCTCTGGCACCTCCACCAACCTGTAATTTTCTTGCGGCAGCTTCTTCCGATTGTTGTTTTTCTTGTTCAAGATCGTACAGCCTAGAACGTAGAACTGATTCTGCACGTGCCCTATTTTTTGCCTGTGAACGCTCATCTTGACAAACGACCACGATACCTGATGGTTCATGTGTCATTCTTACGGCAGTGGCAACTTTGTTGACATTTTGACCACCAGCTCCGCCTGAATGGAAGATATCGATTCGAACTTCGTTCCAATCGATATCTATGTCAATCTCATCTACCTCTGGTAACACTGCCACAGTAGCAGTTGAAGTATGAATTCTTCCTTGTGATTCTGTTTCAGGGACACGTTGTACTCGATGAACTCCTGATTCATATTTCAATCTTGAGTATGCACCATGCCCGTTTAATTCGAATGTAATTTCTTTAAAACCACCTGAATGTGCTGAAGATGTATTGAGTATTTCAACTTTCCATGTCCTTCGTTCAGCATATCTTTGATACATTCGAAATAAATCTGCAGCAAATAATCCTGCCTCATCTCCTCCAGTGCCAGATCTAATTTCTACTATTACATTTCTTTCATCAGCAGGATCTTTGGGTAACAACGCGAACTTTAGTTCTTGATCTAATTCTTCTATTTCTTCCTCGAGTCTATTTTTTTCTTCATGTGCTAACTCGCTTATTTCTACATCAGAGTCATTAGATAAAATACGCGCCTCTTCAAGATCTGAAGAGCTTTGTTGATATTTTCTATAGAGCTCAACAATTTCTCCAAGATTAGATCGTTCTCTTGCGATTTCTTCTAAGCGGTGACGATCGGAAATTACCTCTGGATCGGCGAGTTGCAAAGTTAGCTCTTCAAAACGTAATTCTAATTCGTCAAATTTTTCTAACATTTTTATACTTTATCAGGTTAATGTGTTTCATATTGAGTTCTATTAGTTAGACAGAAGTATTCAAGAAATTAATTAATTCTTCTTCAGAAAGTAACTGTTGTTCCTGTTCAGTTTTCAATGCTTTTACTTGTATACGATTAGCATTGACTTCATCATCCCCAATGATTAATGCATATGAGGCATTCTGATTGTTAGCACTTCTTAGTTGCGAACGTAAAGATCTTCCTGCTATTCCACTGACGATATTGAAGCCTGCATTTCGAAGTATATTACCAATTTGGACTGATCTAATTGCTCCTGCTTCCCCTAATGGAATCGTGAAAGCATCAATATTTTGTATTTGATCAGGCTCATCCATTTTTTTCATATTGAGAGATATTCTTTCTATCCCTGTACCAAAACCTACTGCAGGTGTAGCTGTTCCTCCTAAAATTTCCACCAGATTGTCATATCTGCCACCAGCACCAATTGTCGATTGTGATCCTCCATCAGCGGGTTGGAACTCCCAGACTGTACGTGTGTAATAATCAAGCCCTCGCACAATTCCAGAGTCGACTTTATAATTTATATTGAGTGCATCTAAATAATTACAAACAGATTTAAAATGGGCACGATCTTCATTGTCTATGTATTCGAGTATTTTGGGGGCTTGTGAAACGATTTTTTGATCGTTCTCTATTTTTGAATCTAATATTCTGAATGGATTAGTCTCGAAGTGCTTTTGTGATTCATTAGATAGATTATTGATTTGAGGTTTTAGGAATTTCTTTAGTGTATCCAAGTATTTTTTCCTACTTTCAGGCGAGCCTATGGAATTAATTCGTAGTTCCACATTAGACAAACCTAAATTTTTATAAAGTGAATTTTGTAAATTAATAACCTCAGCATCTGCAATAGGTGAGCTCTCTCCTATGAGTTCAACACCAAATTGCCATAATTGACGATAACGTCCAGCTTGAGGTCTGTCATATCTAAAAAATGGACCAAAATAACAAAGTCTTAATGGTTGTGGTCTATTTGACATGCCGTGCTCAATAAATGCTCGAACTACACCTGCAGTACCTTCTGGCCTTAAGGCTAGAGAATCTCCACCGCGATCTTCAAAGACATACATCTCTTTTGAAACGATATCTGAATCTGTTCCCGCTGTGCGGCTAAAAATTCTTTGATCTTCTACAATTGGAGTGACAATCCATTCATACCCAAATTGTCGGCTAATTTTTTGACAGGTCTGTTCGATTTGTTGCCAAATGGCCATTTGCTCAGGCAATATATCATTCATGCCTCGGGGTGATTGAAATTGGGCCACGTAATCTCCTCTAATTCTTATATATAATTGCAATAAAAAAATTCACTGACTAGTTCCTACTAGCATGTTAGTCTTTATACACGATGGTCGCGACCGAAAATGTGACTGCTAAAGTACAAAATTTAATCGAAACACTCGAAACATATTTGCCTGTCGAAAGAATTAACGAGTTACTCGCGGTATTTGATTTTGCAAATCGAGCACATCAAGGACAAAAACGTAAATCTGGTGATCTTTATATTACTCATCCGATTGCAGTTGCTTCCCTTTTAGCAAATATTAAAATGGATTCTCAAACAATTGCAGCATCATTATTGCATGATGTTATAGAAGATTGTGGAGTAACTACAGAACAACTTAAAGAAAAATTCGGGGGAAATATCGCTGACCTTGTTGAAGGTGCTACTAAGATCGAAAAAATCCCAAACCTTTCCAATGCTCAAACCGATGCTGAAACTTTGCGTAAAATGTTTTTGGCAATGGCACAAGATGTTCGTGTTGTAATAATTAAGCTTGCAGATCGTTTACATAATATGCGCACATTAGAATATCTTTCAGTCGATAGGCAAAAGTCTATTGCTGAAGAAACGCGTGAAATTTATGCACCATTAGCTTCTCGATTAGGTATCACACAAATTCAGTGGGAATTAGAAGATTTATCTTTTCGTTACTTAGAACCACAAGAGTATGTACGTATCGCAAAAAATTTGGACTCAAAAAGAAGTGAACGTGAACGGTACGTGCGAAGGTTGGAGGATCAACTTATGGAAGCACTTAAGGTTGCGGGTATTAAGTGCGAAGTAAAAGGGAGAGCAAAACATCTATATTCAATTTTTGAAAAAGAACAAAGATATGAACATGAATTGAAAGGATTTGATGAAATTCATGATTTACTCGCTTTAAGAGTTGTTGTGGAATCGGTAAGTGATTGTTATGCAGCATTAGGCATAATTCATCAAACTTGGAGGCCTGTACCTACTGGTTTTGACGACTACATTGCTAATCCAAAAGAATCGTTATATCAATCCTTACATACGAGTGTATACGGTCCCGGACAGCGTTTGTTTGAAGTGCAAATACGTACTGAAGAAATGCATGAAATTGCGGAATATGGCGTTGCTGCACATTGGCAATATAAAAGTAATCTATCACATAGAGATTATCGCTATGAAGAACGTATGTCGTGGTTAAGACACTTAATTGAGTGGCAACAAGAAGGCACAGAAGATTTTCTTGAATCTATTAAAACTGATGTTTTTGTTGATCAAGTTTTCGTACATACACCGAAAGGTGATGTATTAATTTTACCTCGAGGATCAACTCCTATAGATTTTGCTTATCGAATTCATACAGATTTAGGTCATAGCTGTGCTGGGGCAAAAATTAATGGAAAACTTGTTCCATTAACCACACTGATTGAAAACGGCGATGCTATTGAAATTATTCGCAGCCGTACAGTGCGAGGTCCATCTAGAGATTGGTTACTTCCTTCTCTAGGGTATTTGGGATCTAGCCATTCAAGGCAAAAAGTTCGACAATGGTTTCGTCGACAACAAAAAGATGAAAATATTGATCGTGGAAAAGAACTTTTTGACAGAGAGATGCGTCGTTTAGCGATTAATAAAATACCATCAAAAATTTGGGAGAACTTTAAATTACAGTCTCAATCTGAACTTTATATTGCTTTAGGTTCTGGAGACGTTTCTTCGGAGCACCTCGGTTTGATTTTGTCCCAACACTCAAAACCTGAAAGCCCTAATATTTCTTCATCACTAGTGAAATTAGGTGATGATGCCAACGTTAGAGTTCTCGGTAGTACAGGTTTACATATCAATCTTGGAAGATGTTGCAGCCCGTTGCCTGGAGATCAAATAATTGGATTTGTCACAAGAGGTGGTGGAGTTACAGTCCATCGAAATACATGCAATAACTTAGCACGTGTAGTCGATCATGAGCGATTGTTAGAATGTGATTGGGACATGAATTTTGGGATGTATTCTGCTCGCGTTGAGGTAATTGCTTGGGATCGGATTGGTCTACTTAGAGATATAAGTACTATATTGGCGAATGGCGAGGCCAATATGATAGGTGTACGTACAAACGAACGTAAAGACAGGACAACTGTAGTCGATTTAACACTCGAAACAGAAGGTGGTGCAGAATTTGTTAATCTGCTTTCAGCTCTTGATGGTGTTCGTGGTGTAATATCTGTCCAGCGTATTCAAAGTTAAATTTTCCCCTATAGAATTTAGGAGTTGTGATGCCGATTTTCGCTATAGGAGATAAAGTACCACAGATTCATCCTTCTGCATTTATTGCCCCAACTGCCAGTATCGTTGGGGATGTAAAAATTGAAGCGGGAGTCTCTATTTGGTATGGGGCAGTAATTCGTGGCGATACAACCTACATACATATTGCTCAAGATGCGAATATTCAAGACGGTGCTGTTATCCACGGGAGAGATGGATTTCCGACAGTAATAGGTAAAAAAGTTTCTATAGCACATAATTGTGTGGTACATGGAGCAACAATTGGCGAAGGTGCTCTAATAGGTAATGGTGCACTAATTTTGGATGGTTGTAACATTGGCTCTCGCACCCTGGTTGCTGCTGGTGCTGTAGTACTTCCAGATCTTAATGTTCCACCTGAAATGCTGGTTGTAGGTGCGCCTGCAGTTGTAAAAAGATCTATTGCAGGAAGTGAATCAGAAGAATGGGTAAATCGTAATCCTGAAATTTATAGCCACCTTGCGGCACTGCATAAAAACAAAATAATTGAAATTGCTAGAGACGATCCCCGATTACACAGATAGATGCTATTATTCGGACGTGGCGCATTCGTCTAGCGGCCTAGGACACTGCCCTCTCACGGCAGAGATCACGGGTTCGAATCCCGTATGCGCTACCATGTAAATCATGAGTAGAGGAAATTTAGGTTCAAATTATTGTCATGATTCACTCTGAATTAAAAACTGAATATTTAGAGGCATTGTCATATTGGCAATTGCAATTACAAGATTTACATGAATTACTTCTTGATGGTAAAACAATGCCTCCAGACAAAATAAAGGGGCTGCTGGGTCGTGAAGCTCGTGCCAAAGAAAAGTATGACTTGTTAAGGTTAAAGATACTTGGGATAGAATCTTAAGAGATCTTTGAAGTTACATATTTGAGTGATTTTTCTAATGGGTATTCAAAATAATTCATATTTGCGTTCATTTCTAATTGGAGTAACTTTTGCAGTTGCATGGTCTCCATGTGTAGGGCCAATCCTAGGTGTTGCACTTACTCTTGCTGCAACTTCAGGTACTGCTATTCAAGGTGGTATCTTATTACTATCATATGCAATGGGCATGGGGCTTTGGTTTATCTTAATAGCACTTTTTTTTGAACGGATAATGCCACGATTAAAATATACTCAGAACAAAATAAAATTTTTTACCATTGGCGGTGCGGTTGTTTTTATTCTGATGGGATTACTATTGTTTTTCAATGAATTTTCCCGATTAAATAATTATCTTGTGGGTTATGGTTCAATATTGAGTAATACTTTCGATATGGAGAGTAATTTGAGTATGAGCACTGGCAATTTTTTTGGGCCATTTATAGCCTTTTTGGGTGGTGTGTTATCGTTCATGTCTCCATGTGTATTACCGTTAGTTCCAGCATATTTAATAAATATTGCAGGTGAATCTGCTATTGATAATAATTTGTCATTTAATAGACGTTCTCAAGTTGTTCGACATGCTTGTTCGTTTGTTCTGGGATTTGCTGTAGTATTTGCATTATTAGGTGCTTCTGTTGGCTTAGTGGGTAATAGTCTTCAGCAATACATTCCTTTATTTACTAGAGTTGGGGGAATACTGTTAGTACTTTTTGGATTACAAATGATAGGAATAATTAGGATTCCTTATCTAGATCGAGATTATCGTATCTTCTAAGGAAATTTGTGTAGGATCACTTGTATGGAGTCGAATTCTGGAATTGATATTGAAGCAATTAAGGCCGTTTTAGAAACTACGGATGTTTTCGTAGTTCGTTTTTCTCATATACACCAAAGACTTTTAGTTGATACACGTCTAGGGCAAGATGATATGCCTTTAATTCGATTGGTTCCTCCTGCTAATTCTGCAGAAGAACGCTATCGTTATTTACGTACAACACGTCCTGAATTAGAATTACCTACTCAAATTACAGTTTTTCACTGGGCTCAAAGTATAAAAATGTTACGCATATTAGGTTTGTGGCAAGTTTTGGAAAAACGTCTTTTTGAAAGTTCCGGCTTACCAGCTGTTAATAGTGCGAAACTAATTTATCAAGAAGCATTAAGACTGGAAAAGATTGATATTCAATTAGCAATTTCTGGTGGTGAAGGCTACGAAACAATTTGGGAACGTAAACAGAGCAATTGAAATTAAAATTATCATTAAGGTGTATGTCATTCTTTGGAGGTAAAAATGGATGTTATCGATTTGCGATCTGACACTGTCAGCCGTCCTTCTTTAGCAATGCGTGAGGCAATCAAGGATTCTTTAGTGGGAGATGATGTTCTAGGTGACGATCCTACAGTTAAATTGTTAGAGGCGAAGGCTGCGAAAATTGTTGGTAAGCAAGCTGCTTTGTTTGTACCTAGTGGGACAATGGCAAATTTGATAGCTCTTCTTACACACTGTGGGAGAGGTGATCAAGCAATTGTAGGATCTGAATCTCACATTCTTCACCATGAAGGATTAGGTGCTCCTGCTCTAGGTGGGATAAATTTAGGAATCGTACATAATCAAAAAAATGGGCGCATGGATATTGATGAAATTAATTATCATTTTGATTCTCAAAAATCTTCTTCTAAATTGATGTGTTTAGAAAATACACAAAACCGTTGTGGTGGAACTGTGATTCCCCAAAGTGAAATTACTGAAATTGCTGATATTGCCCATACCGCTGGTGCTTCTGTACATATTGATGGAGCTAGAATATTTAATGCTGCTCACGCTTTGGAAACCGATGTTGCTTCTTTAGTGCAAGATGCAGATACTTTATCATTTTGTTTCTCTAAAGGCCTAGGTGCACCTGTTGGTTCAGTATTGACAGGGACAGAAGAGTTCATTAATCGTGCTCGTTCTACTCGTCGTCAAGTAGGAGGTGCAATGAGGCAATCTGGAATTATCGCTGCTGCCGCATTATTTGCTTTAGAAAATAATGTTGAACGTATTGGTACAGACCATATTAGTGCCAGGCGCCTGGCTGAAGGTTTAGCTCAAATTCCAGAAATTAATGTAGATTTAAATTTAGTACAAACGAATATGATTTTTATTAGTTCTGAAAAAATTGATGTAGTAGCTTTACAAAATAATTTGGCAAAACATGGAATACTTGTTAGTTCGACTGTTCCCAATACACTTCGATTAGTAACACATTTAGATATCCCTGAGGAAGCGATTGATGTGGTCATAGATCGAGTACAAAAATCGATGGAGATTATGATTGTTTAAGTTAAAATCATCATCTTTCCTATTAGGATTAGCTGGACTTTGTTTATTTCTATTTTCGAGTTGTAATAATTCGGAATCGAACGTACTTGGTGATATTGATGAAAAAATTGTGTACCAAATTCCTTTTACAAATAATCAGCAACACAAATATCAAATAATTAATTCTCAAGAAGATATAATAGCATCCGGTGTTTTGTCTTCATTTATTCAAGATGGGCGTTTGGTATTGGAACAAAAATATTCATCTTCTCAAGATCAAATTGCAACAGATGAAATAATTTTGGTTGTTGATTCGCAAACACTTAAACCTTTAGCAGGATTAAGAGAAATTTCACATGTCAACTCTGATGGAAAACAAATAAATGATGTTTATGAATGGGTTTATGATAACAATCGAGATTTTCCAAAACTCAATTCAACTATAACTACTCAAAATGGATCTAAGGATTCATCCTTGGATCTAGTAAAAAACTATTTTGATAATGAGTCGTCATTTTGGTTATGGCGAACTCTTAACTTTTCTGAAAACACAGACTTTTTTTATAATACATCACTCGTTTTAGATAACGATATCAATAGCATATCCATTAGAATTTTCCCTGCAGAAGCAATTGAAGTACCAGCAGGAACTTATAATGCTTGGCGTTTAGTTATTCGAAATGGTCGTGCTTTAGCGAGCGCTTGGATTAATGTTTTGCCACCTCATGAAATGGTTCGTTATGATAATGGGGATATAGTTTTACAGCTTAGTGATTAGTCAGGTATAGATATAATTGTATTATTGTCATAGAACTCTTCGGTCAGTGAATTAGCTAGAGCACCCCAGTCGGACTTAGAGTTTTTTAATTTTTTTGCGAAATTTTCATATTCATTTTTATTGATTAAAACTATACCTCCCGCGCGAAAATGATCTCGTTCTTCTATAGTAGTTCCTGCCCAGCTTTGTCCTGGTAAATTCGCTATATCATTCAAAATTTTTTGAATTTCCCATTCAAAAACTCCTTCATGATCTGGAAAAGCATATAGCCAGAAAACGAAGTCTTTATCCCTATTGGGTAGTGAATCATTGCAATCTATCGCTGCGCTCCATAACGATTCAATGATAGGAGCTAAACCTTGCATAATAAAAACTAAATGTTCTTCCGAAGCAGCAAAAGTTTCAAGGTCATCAGTATTGTCTAACCAAATACCTACACCGATAGAACCATCTGATAGACCAGAAGTGATTGCATTCACTACAGAAATATTACTCATAGCTGTTGCTTTTTCTAATGCAGCAAAAATTTCATTTTCAGAACTCGTTTTTTTTAGTTTTGCATTAATAATGTGTAGGAGCGGCAAAATATTCTCTTTCTTGAATATTAACTTAATAACTTTCCGTCATTCATTTCTACAACTCGATCTACATGATCTATCACGAATGGATCATGTGTTGCCGTAATAACTGTGACTCCCGATTCTGCAACCTTCCGTAATAATGTAAAAATTTGTTGACCAGTATTGGAATCTAGTTCTCCTGTAGGTTCGTCAGCAATAATTAGAGGAGGATTATTTGCAATGGCTCGTGCAACAGCTACTCTCTGTTGTTCTCCACCTGATAATTCGTAAGGTCGATGTTGAGAACGATTTTCTAAACCAACAAGCTCTAATAATTCTCTTGTTCTTTCTCTCCTTTGTTTCGCATTATTGCCAGCGATTCTCAAAGCAAGTTCAATATTTTCTGCAGCTGACATCAAAGGAAGTAACCCGAATGATTGAAAGACGAAACCGATATGATGTCTTCGTAGCTGGGTCATCTGATGGTCTGAGAAGTTCGAAATATCTTGATTGTTGATCATAATTTTTCCTGTAGTTGGATGATCTAATCCTGCAATTACGTTGAGTAGTGTTGTTTTTCCAGATCCCGATCTACCGATGACTGCTAGGAATTCTCCTTTTTGCACGGACAGATTGACATCGTCTAATGCACGTACATTGATACCTCCTGTAAAGAAGTCACGAGTAATGTTTGATGCAATTATCATCATAGTTGAATTAGAATTTAGTTCTGTTGATTCCATTTTGCCCTTTATCTTGTGAATCTTGTGTAGATCTAATTTCTACATGTCCATCGGATGAAAAATTCAAACGTGCACGTTTATTGATTCCCATTTCATCTAAATATTTGCGAGGAATTTGTAATCTTCCAGAATGATCGACAATCGCAAATTCTTCTAATATTTCACCTTTGCCTTTTGAATACTGAATACTACGAATTTGTTCACTACTTGTTTTCCCATCTCTCATCGCTACTACTCTATTGACTTTCGAAATAATGTCTCCGTCATGTGTGACAATTACGATAGTCACACCAAGTCTTTCATTGAGGTCATGAAAGACCTGAAATACTTCATTCGCAGTTGCGCTATCTAATTCTCCTGTAGGTTCATCTGCAAGCAGTAAGGTTGGACTGTTAGCAAGGGCAACCGCAATTGCAACTCTTTGTTGTTCTCCTCCAGAAAGTTCGTTAGGTTTTTGTTTTCTGCGATTACTTAGGTGAACTGCATCCAATAATAAGTTTGCTCGATCGATTGCCTGGCTACGTGATGCACCATCTAGTATGAGAGGGACTGTAATGTTTTGTTC
>CEQM01122062.1_pt1 | contig 21059 bp, 20 predicted proteins | sample 531111 | NCBI WGS metagenome assembly CEQM01 (sample SAMEA2621278, study PRJEB7988) | marine metagenome | biome: marine biome (ENVO:00000447); feature: deep chlorophyll maximum layer (ENVO:xxxxxxxx); material: "saline water (ENVO:00002010), including plankton (ENVO:xxxxxxxx)" | depth 120 m
CGGTCGATTGATTATTTTTTTATGTTAAAATTAACAAAAACAATAGAGTATGCTTTAATATCTTTAGTCCACATTACTGGTCAAAAAGAAGATAAGCCATGTTCAGCAAAAGAAATTGCTAAAATGAATTTTATACCATCAGAAACTTTAGCTAAAACTTTACAAAAATTATCATCTCTCAATATAATTAAATCTATAAAAGGCCCTAAAGGAGGATACCAATTATGCTCTGATATTAATAAGATTAATATTATAGATTTTATTGAAATGATAGAAGGCCCAGTTGGATTGACTGATTGTAATACAGCGGTCAAATGTGATCAGGAGTGTAGTTGCTCAATTAAAGATCCTATGGTAAAGATAAATGATAAAATAATAAGCACATTGAAAAATATTACTCTAGATGAGTTCACTAAAATAGAGAGGTAGCTATGAGTAACAAAGAAAATAGTATTGATGAAAATATATCGATAACAAAAAAAGCAGCAACTAGAATTAAAGCAATCCTTGATGCAGAAAAAAAAGAGGATCATGCATTGCGACTTTCTGTTGTTGGTGGTGGATGTTCAGGTATGAATTATAATATAGCTTTTGATGATAAAAAGGGTGAATTTGATAAGGTATATACATCTAAAGGTGTAAATATTTATTGTGATTTGCAAAGTTGGCTTTATTTAAAGGGAACTACAATTGATTTTTCTGATGATATATTATCTGGTGGATTTAAAATAACTAACCCTAACGCATCTAGGACTTGTGGTTGCGGTACAAGTTTTTCGGTTTAACGATATTATGTCAAAAGATACTATAAACAAACGTCTTGATAAAAAATATGAGTTTGGTTTTACAACTGATATTGAGCAAGAAACTCTTCCGCCTGGACTAAATGAGGATGTTATTAAGGTTATTTCTAATAAAAAAGATGAACCAGAATGGCTTTTAAATTGGAGATTAAATGCATTTAAAAAATGGAAAAAAATGTCTGAACCTAGTTGGGCTAAGGTGAATTATCCTAAAATTAATTATCAAGAAATCAGTTATTTTTCATCACCTAAAAAGAAAAAATTAAAAAGTCTTGATGAGGTAGATCCTGAAATTTTAAGAACTTATGAAAAATTAGGCATCCCTCTACAAGAACAAAAAATGCTAGCAGGCGTTGCTGTTGATGCTGTCTTTGATAGTGTTTCCATTGCCACTACTTTTAAAGATGATCTTGCAAAAGCTGGAGTCATTTTTTGCTCATTTTCAGAGGCTGTTAAAAATCATCCAGATTTAGTTAAAAAATATCTTGGTAGCGTTGTGCCACATACTGACAATTTTTTTGCAGCATTGAATGCTGCAGTATTTAGCGATGGCTCATTTGTTTATATCCCTAAGGATACAAAGTGCCCTATGGAGCTATCAACATATTTTAGAATTAATGCATTAAATACGGGGCAATTTGAACGCACTTTAATTATTGCGGATAAAGGTTCTGATGTTAGCTATTTGGAGGGTTGCACTGCTCCTATGAGAGATGAAAACCAATTACATGCGGCTGTAGTTGAATTAATTGCACTTGATAATGCTAATATTAAATACTCAACTGTTCAAAATTGGTATCCAGGTGATGAGAATGGAAAGGGAGGAATATATAATTTTGTAACTAAAAGAGGCCTTTGTAAAGGTAAGGATTCAAAAATATCGTGGACACAGGTTGAGACTGGTTCTGCGATTACATGGAAATACCCAAGTGTTATTTTACGTGGAGATAGATCAATAGGAGAATTTTATTCAGTAGCTTTATCTAATAACTATCAGCAGGCTGATACAGGGACAAAAATGATACATATTGGAAATGACACAAAAAGTACTATTATATCAAAAGGTATATCTGCAGGATACGGCCAACAGACTTATAGAGGAGAAGTTAAGATTATGAAAAATGCAGATAATGCAAGAAATTATTCTCAATGTGATTCTATGTTGATTGGCAATAATTGTGGAGCGCACACATTTCCTTATATAGATGTAAAAAATAAATCTGCACAAATGGAGCATGAAGCTACTACATCTAGTATTGGTGAAGAACAATTATTTTATTGTGCTCAGCGAGGGATAGGAGAAGAAGAAGCTATTTCATTAATTGTTAACGGATTTTGTAGAGATGTATTTAAAGAGCTTCCAATGGAATTTGCAATGGAAGCTCAACAACTTATGGAAGTTAGTTTAGAGGGGAGTGTTGGATAGATGCTTACATTTAAAGATTTAGTAGTAGATGTAGAGGATAAGAGAATCATTAATGAATTTAATTTAAAAGTTTCGAGTGGAGAGCTTCATGTTATTATGGGGCCAAATGGGTCTGGTAAAAGTACAATTGCAAATACAATTGCAGGACATCCTAAATATTCTATTAAAAGCGGTGATATGGTTTATAAAAAAGAATTAATAAATGAACTTTCACCTGAAGAAAGAGCTGCTATGGGAATTTTTTTATCTTTACAATATCCAGTTAGTATACCCGGCGTAAAGAATATATATTTTTTGAAAGCAGCTGTTAATTCAATTAGAAAAATAAAAAATCAAGATGAAATAGATACGATAGATTTTTTAAAAATGGTTAGAGGTATTTTACCTTTAGTTGGCCTTGATGAAAGCTTCCTTCATAGATCTGTAAATGATGGGTTTTCTGGCGGAGAAAAGAAAAGAAATGAGATTTTGCAAATGCTAGTTTTGCAACCAGATTTATCAGTTCTTGATGAAACAGATTCAGGTCTAGATATCGATGCACTGAAAATTATAGCTGAAGGAATTAAAAATTATAGAAATGATAGTCGATCTTTTATTATCATAACTCATTATCATAGGATGTTAGATTTTTTAGACCCTGATTATATTCACATATTAATAGATGGGAAAATCAAATTATCTGGTGGTCCTGAGCTTGCGCATAAGTTGGAAGAAAAGGGCTATTCATGGGTTAGAGAGATGAAAAATATATAGATGCTTTCTGATATAAGAAATAATGCAAAAAGTATTTTCTCTCAATTGGGATATCCATCGACAAAAGATGAGATGTGGAAGTATACAAATGTTAAAAATTTTAATGATTATGTATTCCCTAATTCTCAACAGTTGAATTATCAACCTAAAGATATTCCTATGCTAGATAAATCTCATAACATCATTATATGTAATGGCCGATTAATTAATAAAGATATTAAGATAAAGGGAGTCAATATATCAAATTATGAAGATATCCTTAATTTATCTATGCCTGCAGAAAAGTTTTTACAGATATCTAGTTTTAATGATAATGGAATTTTAGCTCACAATACTTCTTCGTTTACTGATGCTGTTCATATTGTTATTAATGAAAATCAAATTGTTGATTTACCTATAAATATAATTAATATTTCTTCCAATCTTGAAAGCAATATAATTACGTTTCCAAGAGTTTATATTCATTCAAAAAAAAATAGTAAAGCATCGATTTATATGCAGAATATAAGTGATAGTGCTAGATGTGCAATAAACTCAGTTATAGAGTTTTACTGTGAAGATTTATCAAATTTAAATATTTTTGAACTTTCTGATTTAAAAAATCAACAGATTATTAATTCTATTAGCTTCTCTCAATGTGATAATAGTAAAATAAATTTCTTATCGACTGTTTTTGGATGTAAAATGTATAGATCTAATATTGAACTTGGAATAGATGGAGAGGGTTGTGATAATAATTTTGGGGTTGTAATGTTGGGAGATACAAATAATCATATTGATTATCATGTAAATATAAATCATAATAGAGGTAATTCTTTTAATAACTTTAATTGTAAAAGCTTATTAAAAGATACCTCAATTGGAATTTTTAATGGAAAGATTTTAGTTGAAAAAGAATCTGCAGGTACAGATTCAAGACTCAACAACAATAATTTATTACTTTCAGAAAAAGCAGAAATTCAATCTAATCCTCAACTTGAGATTAATTGTGAAGATGTAAAGTGCGCACATGGCTCTACAACTGGGAATTTAGATAAAGAAGCACTATTTTATTTGCGTTCTAGAGGTATTAGTCTTAATAAAGCTAAGGCTATATTAATTCACGGCTTTATCAGCAAGCTCATCTCATCTTTTAATTCAGATATTTTATCTATTGATGAAAAAATTAAAAAGTGGATTTAAGTAAACATTATGAGTATCCACGAAAACGATAAAAAATTATCTGAAATTAAGGAAACATTCCAATTATTTTCAGATTCTCTTGATATGATTTCCTATTTAATTGATATTGGTAAAAAATCTCATAATATGTCAGATCAAGAAAAAACTGATGATAATATTATTAGTGGATGTACTTCAAAAGCTTGGATTATAGTTTCTCAATTATGTGATAATGAATATTATATCAAAACAGATTCAGATTCACATATTGTTAGCGGCCTTTTATATCTTCTTTGTTTATCAATAAATAATAAATCTAAAGATTATATTAATACAATAAATGCAATAGATATTTTACACTCTATTGGCCTTGATGGAAAAATAACAAGTCAAAGAACTAATGGTTTTTTAAGTGCGGTACAAACATTAAAGGAAAGAATTAATTAGATGGAAGCTCCAATTAAAATATTAAGAGATTGTGATGCAACATTAATTCCTTCAGGTGATGAAATTAAATTGGTTAAAGGTACCTTGGTACGAATTACTCAAGCTTTAGGAGGAGATTTTACGCTTTATGTAAATGGAAATCTTGTAAAATTATCAGGCAAAGATGCTGATGCTATTGGTAAAGACATTGATAATAGCACGACAGATTCCATTAATATTAATAATGGTGAGTATAGCGAAGAATTGGTCTGGGAGCAGCTTAGAACATGTTATGATCCTGAAATTCCTGTCAACATTGTTGATCTTGGATTAATATATGATCTTTCAAAACAAGGGAATAAAAAAGATGGGTATAGTTTAAATATAAAAATGACACTTACTGCACCTGGATGTGGAATGGGACCCTCTATAGCTCAAGATGTAGATAGTAAAGTAAGCGAGTTGCCAGGTGTCAAAGAGGTTCTTGTAGAAGTGGTATGGGATCCAGTGTGGGATAAATCAATGATGAGTGAAGATGCTAGATTGAAACTGGGAATGTTTTAACTTTTAGAATTTTATTATAATGAAAAATATAAAAAAAATAAGACAAGATTTTCCATTTTTTAATCATAATCCAGATATGATTTACTTTGATAATGCAGCCACAACTCATAAGCCTAATAATGTCATCAAAGCTATCAGTAAATATTATTCTTATTATAATTCAAATGTACATAGAGGAATTTATAAAATAGCAGAAAAAGCAACTTATGAATTTGAATTAACTAGAGATGTAGTAAAAGATTTTATAGGATCTAAAAATAGAGAATCTATTATTTTTACTAGTGGAGCTACAGAATCGATAAATCTTGTAGCTCATGGTTGGGGTAAACATCATTTATCTAGTGGCGATCACATTCTTTTAAGTCAAATGGAACATCATAGTAATATTGTCCCATGGCATATGATTGCTAAAGATTTAGGTTTGAGTATTGATTTCATTCCTATTACAGATAATGGTGAACTTGATTTAAGTAATATAGACCAATTAATAACTTCTAATACAAAATTAATTTCTATAGTACATCAATCCAATGTACTTGGAACTATTAATCCTATTAAAACTATTATTAAAAAAGCACATGAAAAAGGAGCATTAGTTCTTATTGATGGAGCTCAGAGTGTTGCTCATCAGGAAATTAATGTTATTGATTTAGATTGTGATTTTTTTGTCTTTTCAGGTCATAAAATTTATGGTCCTACAGGTGTTGGGGTTTTATATAGCAAATTAGATATTTTAAATCAAATGCAACCTATCATAGGTGGTGGAGAAATGATTCAAGAAGTTACAAATACAGGATTTACATTAAATCAACTACCATGGAGATTTGAAGCAGGAACGCCTCCAATTTCTGAAGTCATTGCTCTTAAAGAAGCTATAAAATATATTAAAGAATTGGGGGTTTCTAATATATTTGAATATGAGAACAAGTTAATTAAACGAGCGGAGAACCAGTTATTAGATATAAAAGGTATAAAAATTTATAGTCCTAATAAAAATAAAGGACCAACAATAGCATTTAATATAGATAATATACATTCGTATGATTTAACTAAAGTTCTTGATGAAATGAAAGTTGCTATAAGGTCTGGACATCACTGTGCGCAGCCATTAATGGATACTATAGGAATTTCATCATCTAATAGAATAAGTCTTTCTTTTTATAATACATTAGATGAGATTGATAGTTTTATATCTAAGATAAATAAATCTCTAGATATTCTTATTTAGCTACCTTATCAAAAATATTTTTTAATTCTCCATTTTTATGGAGTTCCATTGCTATATCACAACCACCTATTAATTCTCCATTTACAAATAATTGTGGAATTGTTGGCCAATCAGAATATTCAGATAATTTGATTCTTATTTCTGGATCTTCTAAAACATTTACTGCTTCATACTCTACACCATAAGCATTTAGTATATTAACAATAGTAGCAGAAAATCCACACATTGGCATTAGCTTGGTACCTTTCATATAAAGCATAATTGAATTATCTTTTATGTCACTTTTAATTTGTTCTTCTAGATTCATGATATTTCCTTTAACGATTGAAATAATTTAATTTATTTTTAGATTATAATGTAAATTTATGGTAAGTAAATATTTAAATCAATTTAAGGATTATAAAATGATTGAAACAATGGCATTAACAAGAGATGAAAAAAAAGATTTAAAATCCACTACTACAGAAAAAGAATGGTATCAGGTTTGTGATAAAATTAAAATTAAAAGGAATGGTCAATATCCTCCATATCTATCAAGAGAAATATTAGAGTTATATCAACAAAAATTTCCTGCTAAACCATCCTAAATAAAAGAGATATAATATGAAGCCTATAGAACAATGGATAGATGAATATGGTGAAAGTCATCAAAATCCAATTAATAAAGCAATTCACTGGATTTGCGTTCCCCTAATTATGCTTAGCTTATTAGCATTAATTGGTCAAATTCCATTTTTTACAAATAAACTCATATTATTTCATATTGGTTCAGAGCCAATAACACTTAATTGGACCATTTTATTCTTAATTTTTTCTGTAATTTTTTATTTAAGACTATCATTAACATTATCTATTGGCATGATGTTAATTGCATTTAGTATGTTGTATCTCATTAGTTATATAAGATATTATGATTCTGAGGTTTGGAGATTATCTCTAATAATTTTTATTATTGCATGGATAGGTCAATTTATAGGACATAAAATCGAAGGGAAGAAACCTTCATTTTTTGAAGATTTACAATTTTTACTTATTGGCCCTGCATGGCTATTAAGTTTCATTTATAATAAGTTAGGGATTAAGTTATGATTCAAATCTATAAGCTAATTTTGTTAAGCTGTTCTATTATTTTATTTTCTAGTTGTTCATTTGTAGCTTCAAGAGTTATTCCATTAAATGATATTAAACCTCCAACAGGAAATTATAAAGTCGGAACTCAGATTTTTTATTGGGTTGATAATGATAGAGAAGAATGGTTTACAGATATTAAAGGAGATAAAAGAGAATTAGTTATTCAAGTTTGGTATCCTTCTAATGAAGAAAGTGATGTTTCTACAGGATGGTTAGACCATCCATCTATTCGTACTAATGCAATAATTGATAAATTTGATGTCCCTAAATTTATTGCTAAAGCGATTGATCGTGTAGATACCGATTCATTTTTGAATGCTAAACCTTTAGAGGAAGGTGATTTCCCTGTTATTATTTTTTCTCATGGATTTGAAGGATTTAGATCTCAAAATACAACGCAAATTCAAGAGCTTGTAAGTAATGGGTATATTGTTTTTTCTGTAGATCATACTTATGATGCAGTACTTACAATATTCCCAGATGGAAGAACAATATCTCCTGCAGAGCAATATTGTTATGGCTGTGAAGCTGAAGAGTTTTATGAAGTTTTTATTCCTCAAATTAATACAAGAATTTCCGATATGAGATTTCTAATTGATCAGATAGAAAAATTAAAAACAGGAGAGATTGAATCAAATTTTTCTAACATTATGGATATAGATAATCTTGGAATTTTTGGTCATTCATTTGGTGGAGGAACAAGCCTTGCCGTTACTATATTAGATTCACGGATTAAATCTTGTTTAAGTTTAGATGGCTGGTATGTTCCTATCCATCCTGATATTTATGAAAGAGGTTTGTCCAAACCTTTTCTGCATTTAGGTCAAGTTGCGTGGGATGAAGCAGTGAATTATGAAATATTAGATAAAATATTAGAATCAAAAAAATCTATTGGATACAAACTTAGCTTAAAAGGAGCACATCATTACGATTTTACTGATTCCCCTCATTTATCTAAACTTTCTTCATCTTTTAAGTTATCTAGCGATTTAGATAGTGATGAAATTCTAGATGTTACAAATACGGCTGTTTTAGGATTTTTTAATACACACTTAAAATCAGCTGATTATAATTGGCTGGATAAAATCAAGTCAAAAGGTAATACAATAATTAAGAAGTTTAACAATAATAAAAATAGCGTAGATGATGAATAATTCTTTTTTTATCCTATTTTTTTCAGTTTTGATTACATTATTTCTTATAACGAAAATAGAATTTAGAGATGAATATTTACCTAGTCCTGCAGAATACATAGAACAAAAAAAAGATAGAAAAATATATAAAAAACACCGAAAAGAATATTTTGAGATGATGCATAAATCATCCTCAGATACTGATTGGGCTAAAATGAATCAAGATTATAGGAATTCAAGATTTATTAAATCAACAGAATATAGAAACCGATTAGAACAAAGTATACTAAATGATTACTCAGAAACATTTTTTAATCGCGATCTTCAAGGAGTATGGGAAGAGCGAGGAAGTAATAATCTTGCAGGACGTGTACACACCATTGAGATTGATTTTGATGAAGGAATAATATATTGTGGTTCATCTGGGGGAAATATTTGGATAGGCTCACTAAGTGGTACAGGCTGGGTATCAGCCAATGATTATATGCAAATTAATAATATTAACATGATACGATTAGTATCAAGTAGTGATATTAATAATCGATTATTAATAAGTGGTGGAAATAAATTCTATTATTCTGATAATCAGGGTTTTACCATAAATGAATCATCTGGATTAGAGAATGTAGCATCTTGGGGAGAAATTTACAGATCAGTTGTAAGCTATTTTGATAATCAAGTAACACCAACTATTTTTGTTTTAACTAAAGAGTGGTCTAATGGATCTGTTGCAAGAATTTTTAGATCAGATGATTTGGGAGAAAATTTTTATCAAATTTATTCAACATCTCTTTTAAGCGAAAGAGCTTATGATATTTGGATTGATAGATACTCTCCATCAGATTTATTTTTCTTAAAAAATGGTGAATTATATTCAATATCAATATTAAATAATTCTATGTCATATATAGGATCAGCTGGGCCATTAAACCAAGGTGAGAATATTTTAACTGCAGGGAAAGATAGTCAGAATAATGGTTCATTCCATTTTTATACTAAAATTGGTGATAGGTTATATTTTTCTAATAATGGTGGTACTATATGGACTGATAAAGGAGAATTACCATCATATACTTTTTTTAGAAATAGTTTTAGTGGATCCTATGATAATCAAAATATACTAGCAATTGGAGGAATAGATCTTTTTCGATCTCTAAATTCTGGAAATAATTGGGAAAGAGTTAATAATTGGTGGGAATATTATGAAAATCCATCTATCTATTTACATGCTGATATTCCAGAAATTAAATTTATAAAAAATAATCAGGGTAATGAAATTACATTTATTAGCACTGATGGTGGATTATATATATCAGATAATATGATTAATGAGGTTGAAAATTTATCATTAAATGGTCTAGGGGTAAGTCAGTATTATTCAACTTATACAAAACGAGAACCCCCTTATCAGATATTTGCAGGCAGTCAAGATCAAGGATTTCAACGAAGTATTGATTATGCTAGTAGTATATATGATTTTGAGCAAGTTATTAGTGGTGACTATGGACATATAGTATCAAGTGATAATGGCAATAGCCTATGGACTGTTTATCCTGGATTTGCAATGTATTATCCTAATGCATCTATTAACTCAAGTGGTATCACATGGGATTTTCAAATGGATGGGCATTTATGGATGCCACCATTAATGGAAGATCCTTATGACCCTTTTTCAGTTTATCTTGCAGGTGGAGGGCTATCTGGGGGTAACCATATTTTAAAATTAACTAGATCTGGAAATAGTATTACGGCAAATCAAGGATTATATAGTTTCAACTCAACTGTAACGGCTATTGCCTATTCTCCTATAGACCCTTTACATCGATATGCTCTAACATATAATGGAAAGTTTTATTATAGTAGTGATGGCGGTATTAATTGGCTAATGTCATCTGGTTTTACAGGTCCAGAATCACATTATTTTTATGGTTCAAAAATTCTTCCATCAAAAACAGAATTAGGTCGAGTTATCATTGCAGGAAGTGGATATTCTAACCCACCAGTTTTTATTACTTATAATCATGGAGATTCATTTGAAAATATGAGTCAAGGGATGCCTAATACTCTTGTTTATGATCTAGCTTCAACTAATGAAGAAAGTTTTATTTTTGCAGCTACAGCTGTAGGAGCATTTGCATTTTCAATGGAAGATGGTAGTTGGGAAGATATTTTAGGAGTTGAAGGTCCAGACCAAACTTACTGGACTGTTGAATTTATATCTGATATTAATACTGTTCGTTTTGGGACATATGGTCGTGGAATTTGGGATTTTATAATTGATGAAAATATTGATATTGTTTTAGGAGATTTAAATGAAGATAGCATTATAAATATTCAAGATATTATCATTTTAATAGGTATATCCTTATCAGAACTTAATCCAAGTGATTATCAGATTATTGCAGGTGATATTAATGAAGATTTAACTATTGATATATTAGATATTATTACTTGTATTAATATTATTTTAAATGATTAAGCTTCTCTAAACTCATTTTTATAAAACCAATATACAATTAAGACTATCGATATAATCAGATTAATTTGTATAATCTTTAAACCCAAAAAAAATGGATATCCTGTATCTGCCCTTAAAAATTCTGTAAAAAACCTAAATAAGCAATATGAGAAAATATAAAATCTAAACAGCGCTCCATTTACTTTAAAATAATCTCTAATCTTTATTAGTATAATAAATAAAATAATATTAAAAATTATTTCATATATAGGAATTGGATGAATAGCTAAAGAGGTAGTTGCATAGTCTGATAATAGGTTAGCATTTTTATGTATCAAAAATGGGATAGAGTCTATAGGGTATGTAGTTGCCCATGGCAATTCACATACTTTCCCAAAACAGCATCCTGATAAAAAACAACCAATACGACCAGTTGCATGTCCTAGCGGAATCGCTATTGCAAAAGCATCTCCAGTAGATTCTTTGTGGCCTACTATTTTTTTGAAAATTTCTACGCCTATAAAGCCACCAATAATCCCACCTAAGACAGACATCCCTTCAATATTAAAATCACCTATTTTCTCAATTGTATTATTACTTCCAAATAAAATAGTATTAAAAAATATTGCTCCAATCATGGACCCTACGAAGCAACCACTCATTGAGAACATTAAATTTTCAATATCCCATTTTTTTCTTTTTACTTCTAAATAAAATATTATTACACCTATATATATTCCAGCTAGAAAAAAGAAATTATATGAGCTAATAGTTAATCCAAATGGTATATTAATATATGGAAGCATCTTATTTTTTTGGCTCTATTAAAATTATTATAAGACCTATTATCCCAGTTAACCCACCAATGACAAACCATTTATAGGGATTATATTTTTTTGATAAAGCTATATAAGAAGTAGTCGCTGCAATGAGAATAATATACCAGAACAGAATATTCATGTTTTTATTTTGGAGCTACAACCCATCCATTTGCACCACTCATTTTTATATTGACATATGGATTTCCTATATTCCCACCAATATCCATCCCCATTTTTGCTCCATACGTCATACCTGCTGCGGTAACACCTAGACATGTTATTGGATATATTGGATTATTAGTATCATTTACGTAAACATTATCTCCAAGAATATCAGATATTCCAACGGTAATTAAAAAACCAATAAATGCACTAGGGTAAAAAGCAGCGCCAGCTCCAATAATTCCACCAATAGCCATCCCAACTTCATTTCGTTCTATACTATTAAGTCTAAAAGATATATGGTTTAGATCATTTATATAATATTTCTCTACATCATCTTTTTTATTTAATAGATATATTGCTTTTTCAGATGGATTGTATTTTTGAAATATATAGCTTTTTAATTTTTTTTTATTTAATCTGATTTGTGTTCCATATTTAATTACTATTATGGTATCAGTAAATGGATGTAATAACTCAAGAGATTCTTGTTTATTATAATCATAATTAACGTCTGCATTTAAAGTAGGAAATAAATTATAAATTTTAATATCAGTATATAATGATAAAATATTAAATGATGATATAATTATCAATAATCCTAAAATAGTTTTTATATAAGAATTTTTCATTATTTATGTAAATGTAGGAATTCGCCCTTGATCTATAGATTTTTTTATTTTATTAAGATGCTTTATCTTATCATCTCTATAAAATAAATTCATAGTCTCAAAAGGAATTAATTTATTATCCTTGTTAACAATATGGACACATGATTTTTTAACAGACCTAACATCAAAATCATATGCATCCATAAACTGAAGAATAATAACTCTAAAGATATTTTCATAATTTAATTTTGGTGCTGCAATTTTAGGAAGACAACATAGTAAAGAATGCAAGTCTGAAGCAAGTCCATCTCCTGATTTTGATGTTGAAAATACATTAACTAGATGATTTTGTAAATTTTCTTCTTGTTCTAATAAAATTGTATTTCTTGTATCAAGAAAGACTTCTGGATCAACCATACTAGTTAATGGCGTCACCTTGCCACCCAGCTTTAATGCATATGCCATTGCTATTGAATCGGGATTACATGGAACAGGAATAATATCACTTGGTTTAAATAAATCTGTTTGAGATAAGATATCCGTTCTTGCTTCTGCTAGACTATATTTATTTATTGTTGGGTTAAAATTATCTACCCTACCTGCGAATTGAGTAGGTTGAAAAGTTACGCCTCTTATACATTTTTGAGTAATCGCAAAATCAATTATTGCTCCTAGTTCATCATCATTAAGGCCTTTTTCAATAGTAGCAACCAGCGTAGTATGAATATTGTATTGATTTAATTTTTCTAGACATTTATTTCTAATGTTAGATAGATTTTTACCTCGAAGTTTGATTAAAGCATCAGCTTTAAATGAATCAAATTGTAAATATATTTCAATTCCAGGGGCATCAGTTCCTATGGCATCATAAGATTTTAGTTTTGCAGCAAACTCTTTATTTTCGGCAATCTTAATTCCATTGGTATTAATCATTATATGACGTATCGGTAATGTTTGTGCGTAATCTAGAATTTCAAAAAAATTTGGATGAATCGTTGGCTCACCTCCGCTGATTTGTACGATATCAGCTTTGCCTTCATGTTTAATTACAGAATCAAGCATCATTTTAATTTCATCAAGAGTTCTATGCCTTCCATAGCTAGGGCTAGATCCAGCATAACAAGTTGGGCATGTAAGATTACATCGGTCTGTAACCTCAACAATACTTACACATGAATGCTGTTCGTGGTCAGTACATAACCCGCAATCATATGGACAGCCATATTTTACAGGCATATCAAATAATATGGGGGTTTCACCTGGTTTTATATAATCTCGACACCTTTTGTAATATTCTATATCAGTTGATATGAGGACTTTTTGCTTACCATGATTTGGGCAATGTTTTAAGAGATAAACATTATCATCTTGAAAAACTACTTTGGCATCAATAAGATTTAAGCATGAATTACATAAACTTCTGGTTAAATCATAATATGTGTAATTTCGTACTCCCATGCGATAATATAATAAATTAGTATTATAAAAAATTTATTTATTATAAAATAAGGTTATGGTAATAAATAGAGTTATAATTTTTATATTTTTTAGTCTTTCTATTATTTTTTCTATTGATAGTGATAGGGATGGTTATTCTGATAAGCTTGAACTTGAATTAGGTACAGATCCAGATAATATTGAGAGTCGATATTATTATGGGTATTGGCCTTTTAATATGAATAAAGATTCAATAAAAGGGTCAGAAATTCCTATTCATTGCCCTTTTGATATTAGTTGTGGTTGTGAATCTAATAAAGATTGTATTAATCAGAATTGTAAAAGGAGTATAAAGGGAGCATATTATTGTACGCCAAAGCCTGGAGATACTTTTCCTCGATTTATAGCAGTTGATCAATATGGAGAATCTGTTGATATCTATGATTTTTCAATGCAAGGTAAAATTATAGCTATTGAATTTGGAGCTTCTTGGTGTGGTCCATGTCGTGATTTATCGAATTGGTTGTCAACTGGTGATAATTCAACCATAGTTAATAATAGATGGTGGAAAAAGGAATATGAAATTATAAAAGAGAAAATTGATAAGGGACAAATAATTTTTATTACTATTTTATTTCAAGATGACTTAAGAAATAATGCTGGTTATGATACGGTCATGGATTGGCATGAAAAGTATCCAAATCATAAAATTCCAGTTCTTGCTGATGAATATGCAGATATTCATCAATGGATTAAGCCAACAGGTTATCCCTGTATTAATTTATTAGATGAAAATATGAGATTATTAAATTTTACAAGTAGAGGTTTATCTGAAGCATTTGATATACTATCTGGATTGAAACCTATTCCTAAACTTGATTAATTCTTTAGATGTTGTTTTAAGAATTTTTCCATAGCTTCATAAAATTCAAATTTATTTTCCTCATTAGAAAATCCATGCCCCTCATTATCTTTTACCATATATGGAACATCAATTCCTCTATTTTTTAAGGCTTCTACTATTTGATCTGATTCTGATTTTTTTACTCTAGGATCATTTGCTCCTTGAGCTATGAATAAAGGAGCTTTAATTTTATCAGCATGAAATAAAGGAGATGCTGCTTTAAGTAATTCTTTTTCAGTTTCAGGATTACCAATCATTTCATACATCATTTGACGCCCTAGCTCCCAGTAAGGTGGGAGAGTTTCAAGTAGCGTAAAAATATTTGATACTCCAACATAATCAACCCCACAAGCATATAAGTCAGGAGTAAAAGCTAAGCCTGCTAGTGTTGCATATCCTCCATAAGATGCACCATATATCGCTATTTTATTTTTATCAGCTATTCCTTGTTCAATAAGCCAATTGACCCCATCTGTGATATCATCTTGCATGGTTTTGCCCCATTCTTTGAAGCTTATTTCCCAAAATTCTCTTCCATATCCTACACTCCCCCTGAAATTCATTTGTAGAACTGCATACCCTCTATTTGCAAAAAACTGAACTTCAGAATTAAATCCCCAGTAATCTCGAGCCCAAGGTCCACCATGAGGATTTATAATGACAGGTAATTTTTTTCCATCACTATTCGCAGGTAGTGTAAGGTAGCCATGAATAGTTAGCCCATCTCGTGATTGATAAGATATAGGCTTCATCTCTGACATATAATTTTCATTAATCCAGGGGCTTAATTCAGCTAATTCAGATAAGATATCATCTTCTATATCATAATAATAGTAGGTTCCTCTTGATTTATCACTATATGATATTATAATGGCTTTAGTTTCATCTTTACTTAAATCAGATATTGCAACCTCTACTCCAGGTAATTTTTTTTCTAATTTCTTTTGAAGGTTTTCTCTCCACTTATCAAAGAATTTTATTTGTCTTTTATCGGTAGTGTATGTTACACCTGTTATAATTTTTCTTTTTTCAGATCTCATTAATCCATAAACATCTACTTCATTATGTTCAAAAATTAAATCTGTTTCTTTTGCCGTATTTAAATCAAATTTATATATGGCACTTTTATCTCTCCCTCTATTAGATGAAACATAAAGAGATTTATTATCAAATGTAAAGTAAAGAGGGGATACAGATTCTTTGAAATTAGTCGTTAAGATAGGTTCAAAACTTTGTTCTTCACTATCTCTATATAATAAGCTAGTATTAACACCATCAGAGGTTGTTGCTATTCTAAGCTTGCCATCATTATCTGTCATCCAACCCATTATATTTCCCGGATTTTCTGCAATAAGAGTAAGTGCTCCATCATTAATATTCAACCTATATACATCATGTATTCTCGGATCTCTCTTATTTAAACTTACTAACATATAATCAGGATCATTTTCTAAATCATCTTCAATTCTTGCCTGAATATTTTCAAATGGAGTTAAATCCATATCATTTGTTCCATCTATATTAACAGCGTAAATATGGATATTTTCATCCCCTCCTTTATCTTGTATATATGCTATTCTATTATTGTTAAGCCAAAAATAACCATAAATGCTTCTATCTGAAGCATTAGTAATACGTATTTCTTTATTAGAATCCATTTTTCTTATATATATATTCATCATTCTATTCCCATCTTTCCATGGTTTCATTAATGCTATATGAGATCCATCAGGAGATAATTGAAAAGATGCTTTTTCAGGATTCCTGAAAAAATCTTTTAATGGAATTTTTGGTATTGAATTATTTGAATTATTAATTATCATGTATATAAATCCCCCAACGAGTAGTATTAAAATAAATTCTTGAATTTTTTTCATATTTATCCTCTTAAGAAATATAATGTCTATAAATTAAAAATAGATTAAATTTATAATGTATAAGGGAAATATTATGAAAAATAGATTTATAATACTAGTTAAATGCATATTCATATACTTTATTTTTAGCATGGTATTTGCAATTAATTTCAGTGAAGATATATCGCCCATCATTTATCAGAATTGTACTGAATGTCACAGAGAAGGTGAAATAGGTGCTTTTTTAAATCTGACAAATTTTTCTGAGGTATATAATAATAGAAATTGGATATTATCTGCAATATCAACGCCAGAAGACTATAGACATGGTCAACCAATGATGCCACCCTGGCAGCCTGATAGAGAATATAGTTCTTTAGTCTCAGAAAGATTTTTGACTGATGAACAAGTACAAGTTTTTTCAGATTGGGTTGATCAAGGTGCTACTCAAGGTGACCCTACTTTAGAAGATCCAATACCTGAATTTCCAGAAGGTTCAGCTATTGGGGAGCCAGATTATATTTTAACAATGGAAGAGAGTACCTTTATAGAAGGTGATTATGAAGATTATTATAGATGTTTTGTTTTTGAATCAATTTCTAATGAAGTTTTATACATTACTGCAATGGAGGTAAGGCCTGGGAATAATGAGGCTGTTCATCATACGTTAGTCGTTGCAATACCACCGGGAAGTGCAGATGAACTAGAATCAGAAGATGAACAGTATGGCTATGATTGCTATGGAGATTTTAGAGTACCTGTTATGACTGATTTCCTTGGTGGATATGCTCCAGGCACAAAGCCAAATAAATGGAAACATGGTTTAGCTCAGAGGATTCCTGCAGGTTGGGATTTAGTTGTGCAAATGCATTATGCTCCAGTATTAGATGACATGGAAGATCTATCACAAATCAATATTTTTATGGCAGAAAATAATTCAGTGGATAGAGAAGTTGAATCATTTACAATGATTAATACATCTTTTGTTCTACCGCCGCATCAGATTACTGAAATTCACGAAACAGTATATGTTCCTAGTGATATAAGTGTTGTTAGTTTTTTCCCACATGCTCATTTACTTGGTCAATCATGGGAAGTATTTGCAGTAACATCATTAAATGATACCATACCATTTATTAAAATTAATAATTGGGATTTTGATTGGCAAAATTTTTACTATCCAGAATATATGCTTCATATTCCTGCTGGATCATCTGTTCATGCAAAGGCAGTTTATGATAACACATCTAATAATCCTAATAATCCTAACAATCCACCTCAGTATGTATTTTGGGGGGATGATACGACCGATGAAATGTTTTATTTACCAATATCTTATGTACCATATAATGAAGGAGATGAAAATTTAGCTCTTGGAGATAATGAGGATTCTTTGGGAGATGTTAATTTTGATAATGAAATTAATATTTTAGATGTGGTTTTGATTGTGAATTACGTGCTTAATTATCAAGATTTTTCTAATCAGCAGATTTTATTATCTGATATAAATCAAGATGGAACAGTAGATATATTAGATGTAGTTTCAATTATAAATAATATTCTTTCTTAAAAAATAATGCAAGGCACTCATTCTTTTTTTAAAATTCTATTTTTCCTTACTATTGTAACACCTAGCATTCATGCGTCAGAAAATTCAAATAGCCAAATAGTAAATCAAGTTGAAACTGCTGGCGATATTCTTCAAGTAGCCCTTCCAGTAATGGCACTTGGTTCAACATATATATTGGATGATAAAGATGGTAGAAGTCAGTTTTGGAAGTCATATTTATCTTCTATATCTTTAACATATTTCCTTAAATATACCATTGATAAAGAAAGGCCTAATGGAAGGGCTAATAATTCCTTCCCTTCTGGGCATACTACTGCAGCATTTTCAGGAGCTATGTTTATTCAAAAAAAATATGGATATAAATATGGCATCCCCAGCTTGCTCATGGCATCTTTTGTGGGTTACAGTAGAGTATATGCAGATAAACATTTTTGGGAAGATGTAGTTGCTGGTGCTTCAATAGGTATTTTAGGGAATTTAATATTTACAAAAAATTATAATAATAGAATGCTATCATTTTCTAAATATGGGGATAATATATATTTATCTTTAGGAGTTCAGTTATAATGTTTAATGCTATTTTATTTTTATTATTAATTCAGTTTTCTTTTTCTCAAAACCCATTTGAAGGATATACCCTATTTAATCCTTTAACCGAAGGTCCAACTGGCGGTGGCGAAAATTATACAAGATTGATTGATAATGATGGTAATATTATCAATCAATGGCAGCATGATAAATGTGCTGCTACAGCACCATATCTTTTACCGGATAGTACCTTAATTTGTCCTTTTAAAGCTGATGATCCATTTATGGTAGGTTCAGCTTATGGAGGAAAAATTATTCATTATAATTGGGATGGAGAAATTATTTGGGAATATGAATATTCAGATGAAAACCATCTACAGCATCATGATATTGAACCTATGCCTAATGGTAATATTTTATTAGTTGCATGGGATAGAAAAACTTATTTAGAGGTTTTAAATTCTGGACGTCAGAATGTTGAAGGAGAGATGTGGCCTGATGAAATTATTGAAATTGAACCGATTGGTTCAGATAGTGCTAATATAGTATGGGAGTGGCGTTTTTGGGATCATATAATTCAAGATGTAGATCCAAATCTTCCAAATTATGGAGTTATATCAGAACATCCTGAGAGAATTAATATTAATATAGGTGAGATGCCTCTTTTAGCTTTAGGGTATGCTGATTGGACTCATATAAACTCAGTAGATTACAATGAAGAGCTTGATCAAATTATTCTATCATCTAGAAATTTAAATGAAATATATGTTATTGATCATAGCACTACCACTGAAGAAGCCTCTGGGCATTCTGGGGGTAATAGTGGCATGGGAGGAGATATCCTTTATAGATGGGGTAATCCTATGAATTATGGTCGTGGAACGATAGATGATAAAGTTTTTACTGGTCAGCATGATGCAAATTGGATAGAGTTTGGATCTCCTGGAGCTGGTAATATTATTATTTTTAATAATGGAGCTACTAGTGGATTTGGTGGAGGCTATGGAGTTCAATCTTCTATAATAGAAATCAATCCTCCTATGGACTCTAATGGAAATTATTTATTAAATAATATAGATCCATTTGGACCATCGGTCCCTTATTGGTCATTTGTTTCAAATTCATTTTCCCCTTTTATGTCTGGTACAAGGAGATTACCTAATGGTAATACTCTCATAACTGTTGCCACAGAAATGAAAATATTTGAGATTAGTGATAATGGACATACTGTTTGGGAGTATAACCATAGTGAGCTTGGCCATAATAGTATATCTAAATCATTTAAGTATTCCCTAGATTATCTTATTCAAGATTCTGGGATACTAGGTGATTCTAATAATGATTATAATACAGATATTATGGATTTAATTATTATTGTTAATTTTATATTAGACTCTTCTAGTGAAATTGAGATTAATCAATCAGATATGGATCAAAATGGAGAGATATCTATTAATGATGTAATAATACTTTTGAGTATAATTATTTCTGGAAGTTTTATTTATTAGATAAGAGTTTTAATGGATAGAATTTCTTTAATTCAATCTACATTCCCATATCCATTCCACCACCACGCCTTTCTTTTTCACGGATTTTTTTATGTCGTTCCTCATTCCCAAAATTATATTGGAAAGAGATAGAGTAAGTACGCCCGTTTCTATTACTTTTCATATCAGAATACTCTGAACCAGCGTTGTAGTTAGTAGCAATATAATCAATCCCAGGCACTAGCGGTTTTGTTCTTTCTAAAGAAAAACCACCACTATCAAAGATATTATCTATTTTAAATGATAATTTTGCCTTTTTTTCAAATAGTGATTTTGTAAATCCAAGATTTGCCCATAGACTACCCTTATTGCCAAACATTGATCCATAATCATCTATCATTTTCATATAGTAATAGCCAAACTCAAATCCAAAATATTGTATATATTTTTCTGGTAAATTAATTTTTCCATAGCTATTTAAACCTTTATTGGTACCATTAAGCTCAACATCATCAGAGCCATCTCGCACTTCATTATACCAAAATCCCCCTCCAAGAGTTTGTCCAAATAGCATAAAGAAAAGTTCTAACCCATAGCTTT
>CEQM01135404.1_pt1 | contig 20980 bp, 25 predicted proteins | sample 531111 | NCBI WGS metagenome assembly CEQM01 (sample SAMEA2621278, study PRJEB7988) | marine metagenome | biome: marine biome (ENVO:00000447); feature: deep chlorophyll maximum layer (ENVO:xxxxxxxx); material: "saline water (ENVO:00002010), including plankton (ENVO:xxxxxxxx)" | depth 120 m
GTAGCGGCAACTACGGAACTTGATCTGGCGAATGAAATAGCTGATACATTAAAAAGTGAACTTGGACTTAAAGAAGTTCCGATTTTCCGGATTGGCCCTGTGGTAGGTACTCATGGTGGCCCTGGAGCTGTGGGTGTAGCGTTCGTTTTAGATGCATAGTTGATACAGTAGTTAAATGAAGAGGTTCTTATGAAAATATTATCATTAGTCTTAACAGCAGTAATGTTTAGTGCTGTTGCATGTGGCGGCTCAGATTCAGGTTCGTCAAATGCAGAAGTTGTTGTCGATGTTGTTGCTGAATGTCTGGGTGGAGGTATGGTGCAAACAGGTGCTCCTTGTTTCAAGGATGATCAAATGCAATTCCTTTTACGGGAAGCATATTGGAAGGTGACAATACAGAAAACTGACGGTGGAACCTATACTCGCGAAGTTCCCGCTTCACGTAAACCAATACCACAAATTGGAGACCCCTGGCCGCTGCCATAGTCGAGAGAATAATTATGTCCAATATATTTCTTGGTTAAATATGCCATGCGCGTGCGCGGAGAATATATATGAAAATTACCGCGGTTAGATCTTACCCTGTTATGACTTGGCGGCCTCACTTATTTATAATTATTGAGACTGACGAAGGAATTCATGGGGTAGGTGAGGCAGGGTTAACATGGCAGGAAATGTCTGTTCATGCAGCAATTAACCGACTTTCTTCATTAATTATTGGCCAAGACCCCATGAGAACTCAACATCTTTGGCAGTTAATGTTTAGATCTGGGTTTTTCCCTGCAGACTCAGTTGGCTGTGCTGCAATTTCAGCCATTGATATTGCTTTGTGGGATATCAAAGGTAAAGCACTAAACCAACCTGTATACAACTTATTAGGAGGCTTAGTCCGAGAAAAAATAGCCTGCTATCCTCATAATCAGGTATCTGAAAATGAAGATGATTTAGATAGTCTCTTGGAAAGCTGCAAAAATACTTGGAATGCAGGTTGGAAATTTGTTCGTTGGGGTATGCCGATCCTTGACCCAGTTGCTGTAAACGGAGCAAAGTCAGTTAGAGAAAGCATTAAGCAAATAACTGCGATCAGGGAGACTTTGGGCGATGAAGTAGAAATATGTATCGACGTCCACACCCGCTTAGAGACTCCCGATGCAATTCGTTTTTGTCGAGAAGTAGAAGAATTAAGGCCTTTCTTCATAGAAGACGCTCTCAGGTCTGAAAGTCCCGAAGCTTATAGGTATTTGAGAAAGCATGTGAATGTACCAATAGCTGCAGGTGAGCAGTGGAGTACTAAATGGGGATTTCGTTCGGCAATTGAGGAAGAATTGATTGATTATGTCAGAATGGACCTCTGTTTAGTAGGAGGTATCAGTGAAGCTATGACGATAGCAAGATGGGCTGAAACTCACTATATTAATATTGCTCCACATAATCCATTAGGACCAATTAGCACAGCTGCTGCTGCACATGTCTGCTTTGCTACGAGCAATTTGGGTGTCCTGGAAATGGCCAAAGAGCCTGGCACAGTTTTGACTGATATTTTCCCAACGCAAACCCTCTTTGATTCAGGTCACGTCATTCCTTCTAATGAGCCAGGTCTTGGTATCACGCTAGATGAAAATGTGTTAGCTGAGTATCCATTGCCTACTGATGGATTTGCACCTCAATTAACGAAAGCAGATGGTTCAATTTCAAATTGGTAATGAATTATGCATCTTTTGAACAATTATCTCGTTACAGGCGTATTACTATCAATAAATATATCTGTATTTATAGTCCTTAGTATTTTTGGTCTGTTAATTATGACATTGCGTTTAATCAAAACAGGACCACACAATACTATTATTCCAAATAAATATTTTAGTGAATAAGGAAGAATGTATGCAACGTGTAGGATTCGAGATGAAAATCCACCCCGAAATGGTAGAGGAATACCAGCAGCGACACGATGATATTTGGCCTGAAATGTCAGCTGCCCTAGTCCGAACGGGATGGAGAAATTATACGATTTTCTTTAAAGAGGACGGGACATTATTCGGATATGTTGAATGTGACGAATCATTTGAAGTGTCATTGGAAGGCATGTCTAAAGAGGAAATAAATCAGAAATGGCAAGACGATATGTCCCCTTTCTTTCAACTTCCCAAAGGGGCTCATCCTGATAAAAATATGATCCAATGGCGAGAAGTTTTTCATGCTGATTAGTCAATTATATTGTCACGCGTACATTTGGGAAAAATGATGACGATCATTTATGCACCTTTATTGAAAATAAGAGTATATTTTGGCGCGCTCATTTTTTTAATTACTCTTCCAATTTTGCTTGTTGTGTGCGTGTTCGTATTCATAATAAATAAGATTAGAAAAAATGATGAAACGGATACTAGTGATTTTGTTTTCTAAATTTGTAAAAAGTTGAGAATTGTTATGGTTGATAATTTTTGTTTCAAATGTGGAAGTGTACTTAAGCTTAATGCAGAATTTTGTTCTACATGTGGCATAGCTTTAATAGAAAACACTCCAACTGAAGAAGATCCATTCAAAGAAATTATTGAAGATGGCATTGAATTCGCAAAAGTCACAGAAGGTTTCGATTTTATAAAAGCTAGACTTGGTGTTGACGAGAAAGAATTAGAAGCTAACGAGAAACTACGTTTGGCCCGAACCCCTGAAGAACTCCAGAAAATGAAAGATGAACATCCATCTATTGGAACTGTAGACACAGAATCTATAGAAACAAAAAGATTTTCCAAGAGACCTTATATTCCTCTTATATCCCTTATAGGAATTATACTCATGTTGACTTTAAGTTACGTCCGAAACACTTCCTGCGTTGTTCTATATGGTATTCACCCTTCCGTCTGTCCTGAAGTTAGTTTCACAGAAATTCTTTACGACGGTCTGTTTGCTCCATTGAGTCTTATTTTCTTCGTTGTATGCATTGGTTGGATAGTTTGGCAATTTGTCCCAAGGCACAATAACAAAGCATGATTTATTGCAAATTCTGCAAAGAATATCCATCTCAGCGTAGCAGTTGAGAGCTGAGCTAATCTCCTATATTTTGTGAAGGTCATAAGTGATCAAAATTCACGCAATAGAACACGAGGTACTCATATGACTATAATGAATTTTCTTTCAGACATTCGCAATGCTGCTATTGCGAATGCAGTAATTGTTGTCTTTCATGTATATATCGCTTTTGCAGTAGAAGGACTAGATTTTCTCATCATCGTTATTCCAGTTGGAGCTCTTATTGCAGGGGCATATTATTTCAAAGGGAAGATTGGAGCAATTTTACTTGCTCTTCCAACACTTGGTTATTTACTCATTGTGCCGGATCTGATTGATGGATTAGTAAATGGAACGTCCGGGGGTGATAACCACATTGAATGGGGTATCTACATATTAGCTCCGTTCTGGTTATTTACTATCCTACTGAACTTCATGTCCATCATTGCCGAGGTGCGAGGAACTAACAAAACATAGATATTAAGTAATATTTGATACTCCTAAGAGTTCGAGTTGAGCAACGAGAAACTCTCCTATATTTTGGGAGACAGACTGGCTAATGGTTCACTAAGGAGGTTGTTATGGTTCTATGGATTATGTGGAGTGTCTATCTATTTTTCTTTTTAGACAGTGTGTTTCAATTTCTACCATATGACCGTTCTCGTGTCCCAAGGATGTCAAAGTATATATGGGGCATCGGTTTCGGAATCGTGAGTTATTTTATGTTTTTTGTGATTTGAATAGGATCAAAATTTACGAATGAAAATAATCCTTCCTATTGTACTCGTATTAATAACAGCCATTATTGCATGTGATTCTGAACCAGAACCAGATTTAGTTGTTGGAGTGGTAGCTGAATGTAGAGATAATTTTCAGCAATTAATCACAGGAGAGGAATGTATTAATGCTATTTTCACCTCTCAAAAAACACCTGATCTTTCTACTCCTTCACCAACACTACAATCAAACGATTCCACCACCATTCAACAATCTGATGGTTCAACATGGACTATAGGAGGTACAGAAACACCTGGGTTAGATTTTTCTTCATCTAATTCTGGAGGTCCTCAATTTTCAATAGGCGATCAAGGCTTACAGTTTTCTACAGGGAACACACAATTTTCAATAGGTGGTGTATTAGGAACAAATTTTACATCAAACATTCCCAATGAATTAAGAGAAAATGCAATGCATAACTCTCGCTATTGGAAAATTACTATTAAGGTTTCCGACGGTTCGACCTATACAACAAATGCAGAATGGAAATATATGCCACAAATTGGTCAAACATGGCCTTAACTCAAGAAAATAACTTGACATAATATTTATACAAAGGATAGGAAAATGACGTTACTAATAGATGGTGGAATGGGCCAAGAACTCCGCGCAAGGGGTTTAAATCCAGATGCGAAGAGCGCTGGAGATGCTCTGACTAAATCTTCAAAAATAGTGCAAGAGATCCACGAAGAGTTCATTAATGCGGGATCAGAAATTATTACGACTTGGAATTACTCATTGACGAAACATCGTCTTGGTCTCTTGAACATGGCCGACAAGCTCGGTGAAATGACTCAGCTAGCGGTTCAAATTGCTAACAACGCTCGTATGAATGTTGGAAATTCTCAAATACGAATTGCAGGCTGTTTACCCCCACTACGAGCAAGTTATGAAACGAATGAACAAGAATTTAGATCTATGGTTGAGGAATATCATGAAATTGCGACTTACTTAGCTTCTGGTGTCGATTTATTTTTATGTGAGACCATGTCAGGTGCAAATGAAGCCGCAGCGGCAGCGGAGGCAGCTTCCAAATTTGGGAAACCTGTATGGGTATCATGGACATTAAGAGACGAAGGTGACGGGCTACTTCGTAGCGGTGAAACTCTTGATCTTGCATTATCCAAAATAGAAAACTTACCAGTTGAGGCAGTTCTCTTGAATTGTTGTGATGTTTCAACTATTGGAAATGTAATGCCCTCTCTTCGAAGCAAAACAACGCGCATGATTGGTGCCTACGCTAATTCATTTACTCCAATTTCAAAAGACTGGAAACGTGATGGAGATCACTTAAGAGAATTACGTGAGCTTAATCCCGAAGATTATGCGCATCAAGCTCTACAGTGGTGTACAAATGGAGCACAAATAGTAGGTGGCTGCTGTGGCATTGGTCCAGTTCATATAGCACATATGCGTAATGCTATCGATCAAAAAGAATAATTTTTTTCCATCTAAGTGCCTTACTATTTGTTACTTTATAAATTGTATTGATAAACCAAAGAGAAATGAATCAATAGCAAAGAGGCACTGATGATTACAATCCAAGCAGATGTACTTTCAGCGTATATTTCCAAGATATTTGCTGCTTCTGGAAGCTCTGAAGAAGAAGCAAATATTATTGCTGAGCATCTAATCGGTGCCAACTTAAGAGGTCATGACTCTCATGGGGTCATCCGAACTCTTAGTTACATAACTGGAGTAAATGAAAATAGATTTGATGTGAATGGAAAATTCAGCATTGTTCAAGAAACCCCTTCTACAGCTGTTGCAGATGGAGGGATGAATCTTGGACAAGTTGCTGCACATCATGCGATGAATTTATCGATCCAAAAAGCACACAATTCTGGTATAGGCATGGTAACAATCCGTGGGAATGCACATATTGGAAGACTGGGCCATTACGGAGAAATGGCCTGTCGTGCCGGATGCATTGGGATGGCAGGGGTTAATGTCCCAGGAGGCCAGTTAGTTGCTGCATATGGTGGAGGAAAACGTAAAACAGGGACTAACCCAATTATGATCGCTTTCCCAACTAATGATTCAGATGCACCTTTTGTACTTGATATGGCCACCTCGGTATTTGCCGAGGGGAAACTAAAGGTAGCTGTAAACAAAGGTGTGACAGTACCAGAGAATGTATTAATTGATGCACATGGGAGAAAAACTGAAGATCCTAATGATTTTTATGGAACAGGTTCGATCTCTGAGCGTGGAGCACTTCTTCCATTTGGTGGCTTAATTAGTGGCTACAAAGGTTTCGGATTGAACATTGCAATGGAACTACTTGCAGGTGTTTTGTCTGGTTCAGGTTCTGCAAAAGAATCAATTCGCGGTACAAATGGAACATGGATGATCGCTATCAATATCGCTAATTTTTTAGACATTGAACAATGGAACGAACAATCTACTGAATTACTTGAATATGTAAAAGAACCTCCCTACGCAGAAGGATTTAATGAAGTCGTTCTTGCTGGTGAACCCGAAAGAATTCAAATGGAAAAGAGACTATCCGAAGGACTCCCTGTCGATGAAGAAACATGGAGACAAATTTTAGAAGCAGCTTCGATGGTTGATGTAGCACCTTTGTCTCTCTGAGATATAACTAAGGACATACAAATCATTATTTTCCCAAATATCGATATCGAATTTGCCATCATTCCACTTCGCATTGTCGTAGGTATTATCATGCTCGATTCTGGAATTGGAAAATGGAGTAGAGGTATTTCTGGAACAGGCGATTGGTTTGAAAGTTTAGGTTTTCCGGCACCACAATTATTAGCAAGATTCGTTGCATCCATAGAAACAATATGTGGCCTACTCATAATAATAGGGCTTTTTACGCCTATCGCAGCCATATTAATATCAATTAATATGTTCGTAGCTACGCTTGTACAAAAATTTAAACTACATGCACCATTTCAAGGTGGAGATGTACAAGGTTACGAATTAGATATATTACTCATGATGGCTTCATTAACTCTTGTAATGACAGGTGGGGGTTCTTTTTCAATCGATGCAATCATAAGCCAATAACCAATAGAGTATTAGCTAGCTGTCATTGAATTACCATTGCTAAAAAAGGTATATTTTGTAAATAAGTATAAGTTGGAAATTATGACACAAACTGCCACAACATTAGATGAATCGCTCAAAGAAAAAACATTAGATTATGATGCAATTATCATTGGAGCAGGAATCGCCGGTCTTTATCAGCTATATACATTAAGAAAATTAGGATTAAATGTTCGAGTTTTTGAGGCTGGCACAGGAATAGGTGGGACCTGGTATTGGAACAGATATCCCGGTGCTCGATTTGATTCGGAAAGCTATTCGTATGCATATTCATTTTCTCAAGAGCTTCTTGATGAGTGGGATTGGTCTGAACACTTTGCATCGCAACCAGAAATTTTACGTTATCTCCAACATGTAGCAGATAAATTTGATTTGCTAAAAGATATTCAATGCTCAAGTAGTGTGAAATCAGCAGTGTACGACGAGCAAACCAGAGCATGGGAAATCACACTTGCTGATGGAAAAAGTCATCGGAGTAGATTCCTAATAGCCGGAATAGGTATTCTTTCACAACCAACAATGCCGAATATCGAAGGTATTGATACATTCGATGGACCTTCTTTCCATACAGCACGCTGGCCACACAATGAGATAGATTTTTCAGGACTGAGAGTAGGGATTATAGGTACTGGTGCAAGTGGAGTACAAACGATACAAGCAATCTGCAATAAAGTAGAACATCTTACTGTTTTTCAACGACGGCCAAATTGGTGTGCGCCGCTCCATAACTCCAAAATCAATGCTGAGGAAATGCAAAAAATCAGATCTGGTTATACAGAAATGTTTGATTTATGTGCACAAACACAAGCCGGTTTTTTACATTCTGTTGATCACAGAGGAACTTTTGAAGTCACAGATAAAGAAAGAACTGCATTTTGGGAACACTTATATGCCAGTAAAGGTTTTGGAATTTGGCAAGGCAATTTTAAAGATGTACTGACGGATCCTGCTGCTAATAAATTAATGTCAGATTTCGTGGCTGATAAGATCAGAAATAGAGTAAATAATCCTGATATCGCAGAAAAATTAATACCCAAAGATCACGGTTTTGGAACAAGACGTGTACCTTTAGAGACTAATTATTATGAGTCTTATAATAATAAAAATGTCGAACTAATAGATATCAATGAAAATCCTATCGAACGCATTACAGCTGAAGGAATTTTAACCAAAGAAAAAGAATATAAATTCGATTTTATTATTTATGCCACTGGGTTTAATGCCATTTTAGGAAGTTATGACAAAATTGATATCCAAGGTGTGAACGGACTAAAATTAAAAGATCAATGGCAGCAAAAACTATCCACTTTTGTTGGTATGCAAGTCAATAATTTCCCCAATTTATTTATGATCATGGGACCACATGCAATTTTGGGCAATAACCCACGCAGTATTGAATACAACGTTGAATGGATAACAGAATTAATTCACTTTATGAAAGAAAAAAATTTTACACGGGCAGAAGCCACACCAGAAGCTGTAAATAGTTGGTACGAATATGTTCTAGAACAAGGGAAACATTCTCTATCCAATCAGATAGATTCTTGGATGACAGGTGTTAATAGCAATGTTGAAGGTCGGCAAGAGAGAATTCTAGCGCGATATAGTGGAAGTCAATTATCTTATCGAAATAGATGTAACGAAGTCGCTGCGAATGGATATGCAGAATTAAATTTGCAATGAAAAAGAGGCCCTAATGTCAGAAGAAAATCATTATGATTTCGCCGTAATCGGTGGGGGAATGTTCGGATCGGCTGCAGCACGTCACTTGAGCAATCAAGGTCATAATGTTCTCTTGTTCGCTCCAGAGGAGCCACCCGAGCGAACTTCACATGAAGGTGTATTTGCCAGCCATTATGATGAAGCACGTATTACGAGAATGCTCGATGCCGATGAAGTATGGAGCGATCTTGCCACTCGGTCGATCAATCGATATGAAGAAATACAAAAAGCATCAGGTATCGAATTCCACCACCCATCGCAATATCTATTCTTAGCACAAAAAGATATTGATTCACTCAATGAAAATATTGATGTTGCAAAAGCACATAATGTACATTTTGATTTGCTCGATAATTTTTCTTTAACTGAACGAATGCCTTTTTTACATATTGCTGAAGACGAAAAAGGATTACTTGAACCACCACCGGCTGGATATGTGAATCCACGCGCATTGGTGCGAGCACAGCTCAAATGTGCTCTAGCTACAGGTATTCAACTTGAGAATCAAGCAGTCAATGAACTCTCAGAAACAAGTACGGAAGTTAAAATCAAGACCGTCGCAGGTAATCAATATTCTGCATCTAAGGTATTGCTAACTACTGGAGTACATACCAATCATTTACTGAATTCCCCATTAGATCTGATTATCAAAGGCACTATGGTCATATTCGCAAAACTATCTGATGTTTTAATAGAACAGCTCTCTACCATGCCTAGCATTAGTCATCGACCGGCCAATGGAATTAATACATATTTACTACCTCCGGTTAAATATCCAGATGGATCCACTTATGTAAAAATCGGAGTAGGTAATAGCCAAAGAATACTTAATAGTGAGAAAGAAATTCGTGATTGGTTTCGTTACGGTGCCGATGATCGCGAAAAAAATATCGCTCATGAATCAATAATAAATTTAATTCCTTCACTCCACAAACAACCTATGCATTTTGAAACGTGCGCCCATACAGAAACCACAACAGGGCACCCATACATTGGAATGCTTAGTAATAACATTGGAGTAGCTGTAGGTGGAAATGGATATGGTGCTAAATCTTCAGATGAAATAGGTCGTTTGGGGGCAGCAATATTACAAGGTGAAACAGTCGACGATCGACTTACTCCATGCCTGCTGACTAAGGCATAAGACTACATTAGATCTGCAAGGAAATTATGGTAAATCATTCCGAACACAATTTTGACTATGCGATTGTTGGAGGGGGACTATTTGGAGCAGCTGCTGCACGCCATTTGGGCTATCAAGGTCATGATGTCCTCGTGTTCGCCCCTGAGGAACCTCAAGAACGAACTACACACGAAGGTGTATTCGCCAGCCATTATGATGAAGCACGAATCACACGCATGCTCGATGCCGATGAAATATGGAGTGAGCTAGCTCAAGCATCAATTAATCGGTACCAGCAAATTGAAATTGATTCAGGTATCAATTTTCATCATATTGCTCAATATCTATTTCTAACACACACTGAAGATGATTCATTCAACTCAAATATTGATGTGGCAAAAGCACATAATATAGATTTTGATTTACTCGACAGTTCTTCCTTGACTGAGCAAATGCCTTTTTTACAGGTTGCAGCAGATGAAAAAGGATTACTCGAACCATCACCTGCCGGTTATGTTAATCCACGTGCATTCCTTCGTGCGCAACTTAAATGTGCTTTAGATTCAGGTGTTCAAATTGAAAATGAAATAGTTAATGAAGTCGTAGAAACAAGTAATGGTGTTAAAATTGAGACTGCCGAAGGAAACCAATATTTTGCATCAAAGGTATTACTTACTACTGGAATACATACAAACCATTTATTAAATTCACCACTCGATCTATACATACAAGGTCGAATGGTAGTGTTTGCAAAATTATCCGATTCACTCACAAAATCTCTTTCCAAAATGCCTAGTATCAGTCATCATCCTGTAAATCGAGTCGATACCTATCTATTACCGCCAGTGAAATACCCCGACGGCTCTACGTATGTGAAAATCGGTGTACATAATAGTGAACGAATACTTAAAAGTGATCGTGAAATTCGTGAATGGTTCCGCAATGGAACTGATGAGCAAGAAAAAGAGATCGCCTATCAATCAATTATTGAATTAATCCCTAGCCTCGAAGGTCAACCAATTCATGCTGAAACTTGTGCATATACCATGACCGCCACTGGTCATCCTTATATAGGAATGCTCAGTAGTCGTATCGGAGTAGCTGTCGGAGGAAATGGGATGGGTGCAAAATCTTCAGATGAGATCGGACGTTTAGGTACTGCAATATTACAAGGGGAAAAAATCGATAAACGTTTTAACCCAATTTAAGAAAAAATTGACCGAAGGAAGACTTAAGTTTCATTTATAAAATTTAGTACCTGTATATATAAGTTATCTTCTTTTCCAACATATCGATGGTTCGCATCATCAATTATTTGGAGGGACAAATTATCTGCTCCGTTTTCAATATGACTATGTATCGCATGACATGCCAAGCCACACACAGGTAGTTCTTCTGAATCTCCAGTAGTAGTCTCACGTGCACCAAATACAAACATCGTTGGTATTTCAGATGCCAATGCATGTTCACTCACTTTGTAACGATCGTCTTGATTAAAGCAATCAACAAATGCTTGTGCGGTCCAAGTTGATCCCCATGGGATACCGGGACTTAATAATTCATGAGGATTTCCTTCTACGATAGCTTGCTCGGCAAAGGCAAAAGCTTCATGGAATAAATCACCGTGCAATCGATATAATTCTTTATGGTTATATTCACCAGGTGAGATCGGAATTAATGCCTTCACATTAGGATGTGTTACTTTTGATTGAGCATACGTAACACGTACCGCACCACCACTGTGTCCACCAAGCACAATTGATTTATATCCATTTTTTAACAGAAAATTAATCCATACGTCGAAATCTAAAGGAAAATCTTTGATGGATTCAAAGGCATATCCTCCAGAAATATTTGCATTGCCAGTATTCGACATAATGTCATGACCACGACGATTTGCAGACAAAAAGGTAATTCCGTGACTTGAAAGAAATTTTCCCATATTGAGGTAAAGAGGACTATAAAAATTACCACCATCGCCATGAAAAAATAAAAATGCAGAATTATTTTTTGATGCGCTAAACATTGCACCCGCCAGGTTTACTTCATCACTTGTCTGTACATGGACAATATCTAGATTCAATTAGACCTCAATTACTATATTTTCTAGTTTTCCCAAATGTTCAATGTTTATGATCACTTGATCACCTTCTTCAAGAGTAATTTCTGGTGGAGGTACAATAGATGTTCCTGTAAGAACTGTCGTCATATTTGGTACAGAATTACTTCTTGTTAACCATTCACATATTTCCTGACACGATCTTGCCATTTCTGATGTTGAGGTTGAACCAGAAAAAATTTCTGCATCATTTCGAAAAATTGCACAATGAACAGCTAAATTTTGAGGATCTGGAATTGTTTCTGGTGTAGCAAAGCAGGGTCCGATCGAACAGCTGTTGTCATACATTTTTGCTTGAGGTAAATAAAGAGGATTTTCACCTTCAATTGACCTGCTACTCATATCATTACCGATCGTATAACCAACTATCTCATTTTCAAAAATAACAAAAGCTAATTCAGGTTCTGGTGCATCCCATGAGGAATCAGACCGAATTCCCACATCATCAAAAGGTCCCATACACCTTTCAGAGGTTGATTTAAAAAAAACTTCTGGCCGATCAGCGTTATACACTTTCGTATAAATATCAGGAGTGTCACTTTCACGTCGACGTTCCATCTCACTATTCTTATATGTCACACCTGCTGCCCATACTTCAGGAGGATCAAACGGACGGATAAGTTCCCATTCAATTGTAGAATCTTGAATTTCAACATTTATATCTGCTAACGAAATATTTTCAGCAGCACCCGAATCTAAGATTTTTAACGCCAACGTATCAACGCTATCGTGAGAGATTTTCGAAGCCTTAATTAAGTCTAAAATATCAGTCACATTTGAATCCACAGATGTCAGGTTTTCCAATAAACCTACCTCTGTTTCTGCACATAAACATATTTTTCCTTCTAAATTAATCAATCGATAGTAACGCAAGGCGATCTCCTTCTTTACATTCAATACTTAAAAAATCCTATCATATCGTAACCAAGCTTCGATCTATTCAAATATGGTAGGTTAGAAACAGCATCAGTAATTGGGAAAAGTGCAGGGCTATAAATTTGAAAAGAGTTGGTTTTTTACTCAAAGTACGAGAAGAATGCATTGAACAATACAAAAAATATCATGCGGATGTATGGGACAGTCAAAACGCTGTATTAAAAAAACATGGGTGGAATAATTTTTCTCTATTTATTCGTCCAGATGGTTTGTTGTTCGGATATGTAGAAACTCCTGAATCATTTCATGCCTCTTTAGCAGGTTTAGATACTGAGAGAGTTAATACAGAATGGCAAGAATTGATGGCACCGTTGTTCGAAATTGCTGAAGGAGAAAGACCTGATACATCAATGATCGAACTCGAAGAAATTTATCATCTAGATTGATATTGGAGGGAATTATGCGATTAGAATCTAAGAAAGTAATTGTTACAGGAGGTGGTTCAGGTATTGGTAGAGCGATATGCAAACTTTTTACCCAGCAAGGGGCATCTGTCGTAATAGCTGATATTGACGAAGATGGCATGCACCAGACTGCTGAACAGATTCAATCTGAAGGAGGTAAATGCTTAGCAATTCGTACAGATGTAGCGTCTGAAGAAAGCGTAAAAGAGTTAATAAGTCAATCCAAAAAGTTTTTAGGTGGATTAGATATTTTAGTGAACGATGCTGCAGTATTTGTGTTTGGCGCTATAGATAATGTTAATCTATCGGACTGGGAAAAAGTGTTCAGTGTAAATGTCATCGGTTCAGCCAATACAGTAAAGTATGCGCTACCAGAACTAAAAAATTCCTCTTCACCTGCCATAGTTAATATTGCATCAGTCAGTAGCTTTATTGCCCAACCTTCCTTTGTGCCTTATAACGCATCCAAAGGTGCATTGCTACAGTTGACACGTTGTTTAGCAATGGACCTCGCAGAATTTAACATAAGAGTAAATGCAGTATGTCCAGGGTCAATATACACACCTGCCACAGAAAGACATATGGCTTTCGAAAATGCAAATAGAGAAGAATTCCTTAAAAAAGCTGCAGACGCAAGTTTACTAAAAAGAGTTGGTAAACCTGAAGAGATCGCATACGCCGCTCTTTTTTTAGCTTCCGATGAAGCATCTTTCATTACTGGAGAACATCTTGTAGTTGATGGTGGCATGACGGTATGACCCTTCCTTATTTCCGATTCGTAGATGCACATGTGCATTTTTATGATATGCAACACCCAACTCTTTTCTATGCAGATTGGCAGCCAGACTCTGAAAATCCTCTTGTGGGCAAGCAAATGAGGCAATTAGGGAAACAAAATTACTTGGCAAGTGATTTTATTGCAGAATCTTCTTCCTATGGTGTAGATAAGGCTGTCCATGTGCAAGCAGCTATTGGATCGAAAGATCCGGTTGAGGAAACTAAATGGCTTCAGCAAGTTTATGACAATATAGGTATACCAAATGCAATTGTTGGCCATGTCGATCTTAGAGCAGACGATGCGCATCGTACTATTGAGCGCCATACAGAATATTCAAATTTCAAAGGAATCCGCGATTTTTCGTATGGAGATTATTTGATCAATAATGATTTTCGAAAAGGTTTTAGTCTGTTAGAAAAGTATAACCTTGTCTCTAGTATTGCTGCACAATGGCAAGATTTGGAAAAGTTATCGGATTTAGCGAAAGCATTTCCAAAGATCATCATAATTTTAGATCATGCAGGAACTCCAACAGAGCGTAGTAACGAATATTTTAAGAACTGGCGATCAGGAATGCATAAAATTTCCGATATCGACAATATAATATGTAAAATTTCTGGCCTCGGAATGGGTGATAATACATGGACGATTGAATCAATTCGACCTTACGTTGAGACTTGCATCGAATTCTTTGGCGTTGATCGATCATTATTTGCGACAAATTGGCCCGTGGATAGTCTTTGGAGTTCATATGGCGATGTAGTCAATGCTTATCGCGAAATAACAAAAGGGTTTTCTCCTACTGAAATTGAACAGTTATTTTCAAAAAATACTGAAGAAATTTACAATATTTAAAATATTAACGCCTACCCATATAGCAAATGAATTTGATTTCGCTCCATAAGCACTGCACAATTAACTGCATATAGAAAGATTCATATGCAGGAATCAATATCAACAAGCAACGCTCCAATCCTTCAAGTTAAAGAACTTGTGAAACAGTTTGGAGGTAATCGTGCAGTGGACCATGCAACTTTTGATGTGGAGAATCGATCTATTACAGGTTTAATTGGACCCAATGGTGCGGGGAAAACGACATGTTTTAATTGCATCGCTGGTGCATTGTCGCCAAATGATGGCAGTGTAATATTTGATGAATATAATATTACAGGCTTACCCCCGTACCGTATTTTTGATCGTTCCTTGATTAGAACTTTCCAAATCCCTCAAGAATTGGCACAAATGAGTGTTTTAGAAAATTTAATGCTCGCACGAAAAGGGCAGGATGGTGAACGATTATGGCAAGCCTGGTTTCATCCAAATAAAATTGCAATCCAAGAAAACGAACTCCAGGAATCCGCATTGGAAATATTAGACCTCGTCGATCTTTATCAACATGCGCATGAAACAGCATCAAGCCTTTCTGGAGGTCAACGAAAACTGCTTGAATTGGCTAGAGCTCTCATGGGTCAACCACGAATGATATTGCTCGATGAACCAAGCGCAGGAGTAAATCCGACATTAGCAAGAAAATTATCAGAGCATATCGAAATGATCAGAAGCAAACTCGGAATCACTTTTTTGTTAATCTCACATGACATGGATATTATTGAGAGGATTTGTGACAAAGTAATTGTCATGACAAGTGGCCATGTTCTTGTAGAAGGTACAGCCAATGAAGTTTTTTCTAACAGTGAAGTACAAAATGCATATTTGGGAAGTCAATATCGATGACAGCTTTATTATCTGTTAATGAAGTCAGTACAGGTTATGCAGAACTAGAAATTGTTCACAAGATATCTATTCAAGTCGATAAAGGTGAGATTGTCACCATTATTGGACCGAATGGTGCTGGTAAATCAACATTACTTAAAGCAATAGCTGGAGTACTAACAAAATTCGAAGGAACTGTCACTTTAAACCAGCAAAATGTGACAACACTTTCTGCCTCGAACATGGTGACTGTTGGTGCATCTTTTGTTCCACAAACAGATAATATTTTTCCTTCACTTTCAATAAAAGAAAATTTAGAAATGGGTGGATTTCTACGAAGCTCTGGAGTAAGTGAACGAATCAATGAAGTACTATCAATGTTTCCAGAACTACAAAAAAGACCGAATGAAAAAGCTGGAAACCTATCTGGAGGTCAACGACAAGCCCTCGCAATTAGCCGTGCATTAATGCTTGATCCGGTGCTATTGATGTTGGATGAACCGACGGCTGCACTTTCACCAGTGCTTCGTGAAGAGATTTTCGATCGAATTGATGTAATTCGAAAAACTGGTGTAGCAATACTGATGGTAGAACAAAATGCAAAAGAGGCACTTTTAAGATCTGATAGAGGTTATGTCCTTGTGGCAGGAGAATTAGTATTGGAACAAACAGGACCTGAGCTCGTAGCAAATCCAGATGTTGGTCGTCTGTTTCTAGGAGCAGAACGAAATCCTCAAATACATAACGAAGGAAATTAATGGATATATTACAACTGTTAATTATTGGAATCATTGTTGGTTCAATTATAGGCCTCGGTGCAATGGGATTAACTTTGTCTTACGGTGTAATGAAATTTGCCAATTTTGCTCACGGAGACTTCATGACTCTTGGTATGTTTTTAGCATATATCGTCATAAGTGACTTGGGTTGGGGAACAAGTCCTATCGGAAATTTCTCTTTCGGATTTGGATTGATACCTGCAATTATTCTCGCAATTTTCGGAGTTGGTTGTTTTGCGATTGTCACAGATCATTTTGTTCATAGACATCTACGCATGCGTGGATCAGGCATAATAACTATGGCGATCGCATCATTGGGTATTGGAATTATGTTGCGCGCAATTATCCAAATGGTTTGGGGGCCCACTGCTTTCAGATTTTCCACCGGTATCAATACTGCACTTACATTACCAGGTGACCTCAAAATCAAGCCTGATCAAATCTTCATCTGTGCAATTACATTGCTCTGCACTATTGGACTTTATATTTTGCTGTACAGAACAAAATTGGGGAAAGCTATGCGTGCAACATCGGACAATTCAGAATTAGCATCTATCGCAGGCATTAATACCGATCGTATCCGAATGGCCACTTGGGGTATTTCAGGTGGATTAACAGCAATTGCAGGAATCATGCTTGCAATACAATCTCAACTTCGCTTTGATACTGGCTTCACATTTTTACTACCGATGTTTGCAGCAGTTATTCTTGGTGGCATTGGAAATCCATGGGGTGCATTGTTAGGTGGTCTAATAGTGGGTATTACACAAGAATTAGCCACTGAATGGATTAATCCAGGCTTTAAACCTGGTGTTCCTTTTGTTCTCTTAATTGCAATGCTACTGTTCCGACCTCGAGGGATCTTTGGATCATCAATATGAGGAAAATTTTATGATTACCCCAGACCCCATAATTTTAGTAACTTTCATTGGAGCAACCAATTGGGGTGTCGGATTTCTTACAACTGTGGCAATTTTTGCAATAGTTGCATTAGCTCTTAATCTACAGTGGGGCTACACAGGTATATTTAACTTTGGAGTTGTAGCATTTTTTATGGTAGGTGCCTACACAAGTGCATTACTTACACTGCCACCTCCTAGTAAATTTGAAAGTCATATATTGGGCTTAGAATTACCCATTCTAATGGGATGGTTTGCCGGTGCGTTAGCAGGTGGACTACTAGCGTTAATTATTGGCTTACCGACTTTAAGGCTTCGTAGAGATTTTTTGGCGATTGCGACAATTGGAGTTGCGACAATAATACGAAGCATTGCAAATACCACTGAAGGTTTTGTGAACCGTGGAAGTGGATTAAATGGAATCCCTCGATTTCTTAATGATTTTACAAGTGCATCAGACTATAAATGGGTTTTATTAGTAATAATGCTAGTCATGTTAAGTGCAGTTTATTTTGGTTTACAAAGGGTAACTGCAGCACCTTGGGGAAGAGTCCTTCGTGCAATACGTGATAACGAAGATACTGCAATGGCTGCAGGGAAACATACAGTTTCATTTCGGATGCAAGCCTTTGTGCTTGGTGGTGCAATAATGGGCTTAGCTGGTGCTTTATGGGCCCATCGCACAGGATCTATTTCACCTACAGCTTTCAATGATTTATTCGGTACATTTGTAATTTGGACTATGGTCATGGTTGGAGGTAGCGGTAATAACAAAGGTGCAATAATTGGAGCTTTAGTAGTTGGTTTTTTCTGGTTTGGGACACCGCTAATACAAGAAGATTTACCAGATTTTCTTGGTACTCGTGTCTTTCAGTTGCGTGAACTAACAGTAGGATTATTAATTGTACTTTTCCTTCTTCTTCAACCACATGGTCTAATCCGTGAAAAAGCACAGGTTTCCAGGTTTATCACTGAGAGACAAAGTATCAATCAACAACAGATTAAATAAAAAAGGAGGTGGTTGAAAAACCACCTCCTTTAATCTCATTTTTGAGATTTAATCAACACTAAATGGAATAGATTCTATTTCAACAATCTCTCCACCATCATATTTCCAAATTCCAACAAAGCCTGATGTAACATCTCCAGCTGCATCCCAATTAAGGGTAGTAGCAGCACCTTCATAGTTAACATCATCACCATCACTTGCAGCTTCAAGTCCCTCAGCAACTGAGTCAGCGCCAGGCATCACCATAGTTCCACCTGGATTACCAACTTCAAGTAATGCTGTAGATAAGTCAGCACCTTCAAGTGAATCTGCATATGATGCAGCAAGTGCAATAGCAATCACAGCGTCATATGCTTCACGTACGAAAGGACGAGTTGGTAGACTACCATATGCTGATTCATAAGAAGCGTTCCATGCAGCTAGAGCAGCTGAACTGTCATCTGATGCAGGAGCAGTACCTTTTGAACCATCGATAGCTGACCCAATTCCGTCAATTAGATCCTGTGATTTAGTACCATCAACAAATAAGAATTTGTCATAAATACCGTTTTCAAGAGCTTCTCTTACGTATATTAGTGCTTGTGTAGGATATCCAATTGCTATGAGATATTCTCCACCAGAAACACTTTGTAATTCAGCCAGATATGAAGCTTGACCGTCTTCGTAAGCAGCACTTTTCACTGTTCCACTGAAATTCGTTTCAAAAACTTCAGCAAGACCTTGTCCATAAGCGCTGTTTTCATATAGAACGCCAACAGAACTAATTCCTTCATCTGCCGCAAGTTGTGCTAGGACAACTCCTTGTGCAGCATCCGAAATAGTACTACGGAGCAAGTATCCATTATCATCAATTCCTGTAAGTGCTGGAGAAGTACCAGACGGAGTAATCGTCACGACTTCTGCCGCGATTGTTACGCTCTCTGCAACTGCAGCAGTAATACCACTAGCGAGTGGTCCCACTATTGCGTGTACACCTTCAACATCTACAAGACGTCTAGCTTCTTCAACTGCTTTCGTTTCATCTAAACCAGTATCACCAGTAACTAAAACAACATCCTGCCCGTTAACACCACCAGCATCATTAATATGTTGGATAGCCAGTTCTGCACCAGTCTGAATTTCTGGTCCAAATTCAGCTAACGGCCCTGAAAAGTCAGCTAAGAAAGCAATCTTAAGCTGTTCACCTTCATCACATGCTGCTGTCGCCAAAGTAAGTAAAGATAAAACAATACCGACAAGGACTAGCTTTACCATGCTATGAAAATTTTGCACATATCTCATTTTCATTCCTCCCTCCACAAGGGGCATATTTGGACGATTCTTACCATGATCTGAGTTAAGATCGCAAATAAATATACCCACGAGTTATGAAAGTAATTGTACCTTCAGTATTGCCAAATATTATTTTTTACTGAACATAACAAATAATAAATTAACTTAGAGCATTAGTTTATTGAGTAAATTACGTGGTTCAGGGAAATTTAATATTCATATTGTAATTATCTTATTCTTTTCCAAGCACTCGTATTTTTTCGACGAGGAAAAATTTCCGGATGTATTATTTCACTCAAAATTTCAATACCCTCAATTATCCGTGGGCCTGGACGACTAAAATACGCTGAACCATCAACAGCATATATTTGACCTGTGTATTTTTGCCAAAATTCATTTTTTTGAAGAATAGAAAATTCATTAATAGTTTTTTCGAGATCGAAACCGCATACCATTAAGACTATTATATTTGGTTGTGCGTCTAATATTTCTGTTTCGCTAACGACTATAGAAGGAGTTTTTATCTTCCCCAATGCATTAATACCACCAGCAATTTCAATCATTTCAGGAACCCAATGCCCACCTATAAAAAACGGATCAAGCCATTCAAGTCCTAATACAATAGGGGAATTATCAATATTATTAATTTTTTCTTTAATAATATTGATTCTTCGAAATGAATTAGCAACTATTGCATTTGCTTCATATTCAGTATCTGTTTTTTCGCCAATACCAATGATTGTTTCTAAAATCTCTTCCACAGTAGAGGGTTCAAATGAGAGTACTGTTTGCAAGCCATTTAATTCTTTTATGCTTTTTTCAACCAGATCATATGAAACAGCACACACTTTACATAATTCTTGGGTAAGTATGAGATCTGGATTTGCAGATTTTAACGCTTCATTATCAAGTGCATAAATACCAGAACCTGAATGTACTTCATTACCTTCGAAAAAAGATTCTGTGATGTGCTGATTAATTTCATACGAACTACTCGTAGAATGATCGAATAAACTTTTTGTAACCACGGTAATGCCATCGATTTCGGGTGGGTAATCACATTCATGTGTTATCCCCACAAGATTATCACTAAGTCCTAAAGCACAAACAATTTCAGTCGTGCTAGGTAGTAATGAACAAATTCTTAATGTAGAAGACATTCGCTATAACTCCAGAATATATATTGAATATAATATGCAAAATTGATTAACTGAATGAATTTTTTTCAATCGGATTTTTAAAACTGAGTTTTCCGCTAAGGAGAGTACATGATTCGTAATTTGGTTTTATTTACCGCAATGTTGTTACTGACTATTTCCTGTTCAAGTGATTCTGAACAGGAATCTGATCAGATTTCGACTATTCAGA
>CEQM01005164.1_pt1 | contig 20843 bp, 31 predicted proteins | sample 531111 | NCBI WGS metagenome assembly CEQM01 (sample SAMEA2621278, study PRJEB7988) | marine metagenome | biome: marine biome (ENVO:00000447); feature: deep chlorophyll maximum layer (ENVO:xxxxxxxx); material: "saline water (ENVO:00002010), including plankton (ENVO:xxxxxxxx)" | depth 120 m
AAGAGGTATCTGAGGCAATTGAGGATAGTGAATCAGACTCTGAAGAAAAGTCAGGTTAATTTCCCTCAGCTACATGAGGTGTGGTTATGTTAAATAAAGTGATGATTATTGGTCGGCTTGGTGCAGATCCGGAAATGCGATATACAGCTAATGGAAGTGCTGTAACTACTTTTAACGTTGCAACTTCCAGAACGTTTAGCAGAGATGGAGAACGCGTTGAAGAAACAGAATGGTTTTCGATCGTGACTTGGAATCGATTAGCAGAAACATGTGCTCAATATTTATTAAAAGGTCGACAAGTTTATGTTGAAGGTCGTATGCAAACCCGTTCTTGGGATGGTCAAGATGGGCAAAAACGGTATCGCACAGAACTTGTCGCTAATGAAGTAAAATTTTTGGGTTCGCGAGGAGATGACTCTGAATCTGGAAGTAATTTTTCTGCGGGATTACCAGAAAATGAAGATTCCGGGGCAGAAATCAATCCAGACGATTTACCATTTTAGATATTGACTAGGAGAAGATATGACAGAATACCGGGATCGGGATGATCGTGAAGACCGCCCTCGAAGAGGCTCTAGACGCAGATGTGAAGTTTGTAACAGGAAGCCTCTGGTTATTGATTACAAGAACATTGATATTTTGAAGCGTTTTTTGAATGAACATGGCCAAATAGAAAGCGCTCGTAAGATAGGGTGCGGTGCAAAGTGCCAGAGGGCAATTACTATTGCTATTAAGCGAGCTAGACATATGGCTCTGCTTCCTTATACATCAGAACATATTCGAGTTAGTGGTGTTTCTGTGGGTAGACCTATGCCACAGCGACGTTAGCTCACAAAGTTAGTATATCCATCTTATAGGTAATAGAGGACTTGATTCATATGAGTAATGAATTAGGCAGAGCTTATAAGCAAAAATCTGATGCAAAAAAAGCTGAGGAAAAGCGTAATTTTCAGATAATACTAGGTAGCAGTTTAGTAATAGGAATTGTGTTATTGATTGTCGCTTACAGTGCATTTACTGCTTACTATCTGCAGCCTCGATCTGTCGTTCTGACTATTGATAATCAAACTTATACTGTAGAAGATATTATCGATCGAGGAATTTACTATACACGTGATGGTCAAATTGAAATCGATACTCCTCGTGGTATTGCAATTTCGGTTATTGAACGCTTAAAAGTCGATGAAGTGATTAAGCAATTTCATTCGCTTCTAATTCCTCAAGTAACTTTGGAAGAGATCGACTTTGCTCTGTTGAATCAGCATAATGTGCCGTTTCAAGGTGATAATATGTATTCTGTTGAAAAACAGAGCCTTTTAGATGATGCCATTACAAAATATCTAAAAGAATATAAAACAGACCGTGATTTATATGAAAAAATATTTTCTGAGCAAATTTATCGGGATCGATTGTATTCCCATTTTTTGGGTCAGGTAGAAGTACAAGGAACACACTATAATTTGATGGTTGCGAGAATGGGTAATAGATCTGAAGGAGAAAGATTTTTTGCTGAATTGGAAGGTTTGGACTTAGAAGATGATAGCGCTGTCAACCAATTATTTTCAGATACTTCACTTATTGATCCTGTTGTGGGCTGGATTCCTGCCGATGTATTACCTAAGAAAATTCTATCTGCACTAACCTCGACAGAAGTTGGTGGATATACGAAATTAATCGATCGGGGATTATTTTTTGAAGTATATAAAATTTTTGAAAAAAGTGATGATAGAGAATTTTCTTCAGATAATATGGCATTGATTGGCAAAGTTCGTATGAGTAATTGGATTGAATCAATTCAGCAGACAATACTGGTCGATGAAAATATGAGTCCTGATCAGCAAGTATTAATTGATGAAAAAGTAATCGATACTTTCACAGCATTTGGAAGGCCTTAGTATGGGACAAAAGATCGGTATAGGAATGCTTGGAGCAGGTAATGTTGGTGGTGGAGTAGTAAATGCGCTACCGAAATTAAAGGACAGATATTTCGATCTAACAAATAATGAACTTGAACTTCTTAAAGTTCTTGTTCGCGACATTAATAAAAAACGTCTTGGGTTGAGTAATTCTCAGTTAACTTCAGAAATTGATGAAGTAATTTCTGATAAAAGAATTCAAATCGTAATAGAAGTTTTGGGGAATGAGCAACCGGCTTGCGAGTATATAAAGAAGTGTTTAGAAGCTGGCAAATATGTGGTTACAGCCAATAAAGAGGTTATGGCCAAACACGGCGCAGAATTATTGGAAGTTGCACACAAGAACAATGTGGCGATTTTTTTCGAAGCTTCTGTTGGTGGCGGAATTCCAATAATAGGGCCATTGATGCGAGATTTTGGTGCTAATAAGTTAACTTCTGTGACAGCAATTATTAATGGGACGACAAATTTTATTCTAACGAAGATGTCTGAAGGAGATATTTCTTTTGAAAAAGCTCTGTCAGAAGCTCAAAGCTTAGGATACGCGGAGCCAGATCCTTCATCTGATGTTGAAGGGATAGATGCAGCCTATAAATTAGCAATTTTATGTAGTTTAGCATTTGGTTTTGACGTAGATCCTTATTCTATTGATCGGCAGGGTATAAGATCTGTAGCAGAACAGGATTTTCGATATGCGCATGATCTAGGTTATACAATTAAGCTGCTCTCCACGGCACGTCTAATGGATGAGAGTATTTCAGTATCAGTAAAACCTACGTTGATTAATTTAAATAAACCACTTGCAAAGGTTGATGGCGTTCTCAATGCTATTCAAATAGAAGGTGATTTGATAGATCAAGTTATGTTTGTGGGTCCTGGGGCCGGTTCTCAACCTACGGCAAGTGCTGTATTAGCAGATGTTTTGGAATTAGTGCGAAATCATTTAGATAGAGGTTCGTATTCTGTTAGCCGTGGCTCTTTAAAATCTATGTCTGTTCAATCTAAAAGTAATGTACAGTCCCGTTATTACTTGCGATTGATAGTTCAGGATCAAGTAGGTGTTTTAGCAGAAATAGCTCAGTCGCTAGGTAATCAGGGAGTGAGTATAGCTTCAATGATTCAGTCTGGTGAATTTTCTGTAGGTGATACTGTAGAATTGGTATTAACTACTCACTTGGCACATGAAAGTGCAATTCTTTCTGCTATCGAGCATGTTAAAAAAATAAATGCAGTACAAGAAGTAGGTAACATTTTCCCCATAGATGGAGTTGAGGAAGTCTAGTGGTAGAAGAGGCTAATAGTGTTAATCCTATTAATGTGGTGCGTCTTGCTGAACTCTCTCGTAATTTACAAGGGGTACAGCTCTTAGTTGAAAAGATCAGTTTTGATCTGGAGAGTCTAAGAGCAGAAATTGATGAAATAAAGAATCAGAATCAACAGAATGCGAAATTACTTGAAAATGTGCAGGCTTTCTCAAGGGAATTTAATTTACTCCAACAGCAGACAAGAAAAGACTCCTTAATACAAGAAGAGATGAAAAAAGCCTGGGATGAGTTTTCTGTTTATCGAAATCAAATTTCGGCTGATGTCCAAAGCTTGTTTCAAATGGCAGCTGAGATTTCTGATGAAAATGAAAAACAGTATAAATTATTTACTGATCGATACAATTCTTCTACAGAAGATAGCACTTCTATTAAGATAACTAATAGTTCAATAAACGCAAAAATAGATGATATTACTACACAACTTGCAATATTTAGTAACCGATTTAGTAAGAGTCAAGACTTCATTGATTTATCGGAAAAGAGATTAGAATTTCTCGAAAATGAACAAAAAGCAATGTCAGATAGTCAAAAGTTGATTGAAATCACTCAGCAGAGAATAGGAGAGATTGAGGCACAATTAAAATTAGCAAACTCTACGGAGAAAGATATTATTGAATTGCTAACTAATCAGAAATCGATGCAGTCTAGGCATGAAAAAAGATTGATAGATTTTGAAAAAACTTTAGATATATTCAAAACGATGATTCAACTTGTTGAAGATGAGCAAAGAAGGCTTACTAGGAGTCAATTTGTCAATTCAACTGTACTAGAAAAATTTGACGAAAGATTAGAAGTTTTGCGTAATTCGATGTTAGACGTCCTCAATAATCAAATTGCTGCAGATGCTGTAAGTGGACGAAAGCGATTCGAGGAAAATGAACGAGAATTACGCCTAGCTAAAGAACTTGTCACAAAACTGGCTGAGCAAACAGAAGAAACTATACAGGAGACTCCGATTTGAGTTTTTTACAAAACGGTTCATCATTCATTTTAGATCGTTACAAAGACATGTTACCTATAACTGTGGATACTCCTTTAGTGACTTTAGGTGAAGGTGCGACACCGTTGATTAGATCAACTCGAATTGTAGATATCTTAGGTTTAAAGGAGCTTTATTTTAAGGCTGAGTTTATGAATCCGACAGGATCGTTCAAAGATAGAGGTATGGTTTTAGCCGTAGCGAAAGCAGTGGAATCTGGATCACGTGCAATTATTTGTGCTTCAACTGGTAACACATCAGCATCGGCGGCAGCTTATGGTTCAAAGCATGGAATTGATGTAATTGTAGTTGTTCCCGAAGGAAGAATAGCTCAGGGTAAATTGGTACAAGCTGTAGCATATGGTGCAAAAATTGTTTCTCTCGATGGTTCTTTTGATGATGCTTTACGTACCGTAAGAGAACTCGCTGATAATCATCCTGTAACTTTAGTTAATTCAGTGAATTCTGATCGTATTGATGGTCAGAAAACTGCGGCATTTGAAATTATAGATGATCTTGGTAATATTCCTGATTTTTTGGCCTTACCTGTAGGAAATGCAGGAAATATATCTGCATATTGGAAAGGCTTTAAGGAATATTTTGATTTAAAAATAATCGAATCTGTTCCAGAATTATGGGGTTTTCAAGCTGCAGGGGCTTCACCAATCGTACAGAATATTATTGTCAAAAATCCTGAAACAATAGCAACTGCAATTCGTATAGGGAACCCTGCATCATGGCCACAGGCTATTGAAGCTCGAGATTCTTCAAACGGAAAGATTGAAGCTGTGACTGATAATGAAATTATGGAAGCATATAGTTTATTGGCCAAAGAGGAAGGTATTTTTTGTGAACCAGCTTCAGCTGCTTCTATTGCTGGATTGATCAAAAATAAATTGTCTGGATTTGATTTTTCAGGCAAAACCGCGGTTTGTGTATTAACGGGGCATGGTTTGAAAGATCCTGAGATTGCTCTACAACTTAAAACTACCCGGTTGGAATCTGCTGCCAATATAAATTCTTTAGAAAAAGTGTTGGGTTTGAATTGATCGAACTGCTTATTTTGATGAATATAAAATGTTGAAGTAAACATGATTTTAAAATTTTATAAAGATAAGGTCTTATACAATTCTAGTAATACTATTTGAATAAAGAACTATGAATAATTTTCCTCGCATTGCATTGTTGTCTTTTCACACATCTCCTTTAGCTACCTTGGGTGGTTCTGTTTCAGGTGGGATGAATGTCTACATACGTGAAATATCTAAAAGATTGGTGGAAAAAGGTTTTCAAGTAGATATTTTTACTAGACGGGAAGAGCAAGAGCTTCCTTCAATAATGGATCTAGGTGATGGATTACGTTTATTTAATATTGATGCAGGACCTACAACAACAGTTAATAAAAACGATCTTTCATTATGGATTAGTAATTTCACAGTAAATGTAAAAAAAGCTATTGAAAATTTTGATTATGACTACGAACTCATTTTTTCACATTATTGGTTATCGATGCTAGCTGGGGAAACCCTAGCGCATGATTGGAATGTGCCACATATTGGGATGTTCCACACGCTCGCAGAAGTCAAGATAGAAGCTTTAGCTTCAGAGAATGAAACTCAGGAGCGCTTAGAAGCTGAGCGAAGATTGATCGGTAAGTTAGATGGGATTATAGCTGCCACTTCCGACGAGAAAGAGATAATGAAAATAATTTATGGTGTACCAGCGAATAATATTAATGTGGTGCCCCTTGGAGTAGGTCCCGACTTCTTTGAAGAAAGATCTCAAAAGCAAGCTAGAGAAAAGTTGAACTTTTTCGATGAAGACAGAATTGTTTTGGCAGTTGGTAGGGTAGAGCCACTTAAGGGTTTGGATGTTCTCATTCGCGCGATACAGCATATTGATGAAGAAATGTCTTGCCAACTTGTGATAATTGGAGGCGACAAAGCAGCAAGCACCGAGATTATTCGTTTGAAAGATATTGCTAAACGAGTAGGCATTGCTCATAAAGTTAAGTTTATCGGTTCTGTTGATCACTCAAAACTACCAATTTATTATCGTGCAGCTGATGTAGTGGCTATCCCTTCTTTTTCTGAATCATTTGGTCTTGTTGCAGTAGAAGCTATGGCTTCAGGTGTTCCAGTAGTAGCTTCTAATGTTGGAGGCCTTGCATTAACAGTTGAACATGGTCGTGCAGGATTTTTAATACCACCAGGATGTTCTGATCAGTTTGGTGAAAAAATCAACTTATTACTTCGTGATCCTATGCTACGTAACGAATTTGGTCGTGTAGGCGTAGAAAATATGAAAAGTTATAGTTGGGATGCAGTTGCGTTACAATTGTGTAATATCTTCCAATCACTTCTTGAAGAGAGTTCAAAAATTTCTATCACTTCAGAGGTAGCAGGTGCATAGAGTTAGTTATGAATGGTATCAGTTAGAAAAATATGCCTAATCAAACAGAAGACTTAATTGAACGCATGACCGCCAGCGGGCAAAAACGTGCACTGGTCGTAATGGCTCATCCTGACGACAATGAATTTGTTTGTGGAGGTACTGTCGCATTGCTAAGTAGTAAGGGCTGGTCAGTTCATATTGTTGTTACCACTAGTGGCAATAAAGGAACAAAAGATGGATCTGTGACTCCTCAGCAATTAGCTTTTGTGCGAGAAAAGGAGCAGCGACATGCTGCTGAGATTCTTGGTGCTGAAGATCCAACCTTTATGGGGTTTCCTGATGGTTATATAGAAAACTCTAATGAATTGAGAGGATTGTTAGTACGCCAAATAAGATTACATCGTCCAGATTTAGTAATCACTTGGGATGGGTTTCGTTCAGGCTTTAATCATAGAGATCATCGTCGTACAGGAAGAGCAACGTATGATGCAATTTACCCTGCTGCAGACGATCATTTATTTTACCCGTCACACAAAAGAGAGAATTTATCGCCCCATCGTCCGAGCGTTTTACTACTTGCGGGGACAGATAGTCCAGATTATTTAGTAGATGTTACATCAGTAATGGCCATTAAGGTTCGCTCAATTTTAGCTCACGAATCACAAATGGGTGGACGTACTGAAGCTATGGTTATGGAACGATATAGAAAAAGAATGATTGAAGAACGTGGTGCTGCTACTGTTCATGGAAATAAAGATGATGAAGTAAGATATCAGGAATCTTTTAAGGTTATCGAATTTGCATAAATAATTGTCTGCAAGGTTTGTTGACAGAGCACGTAGTCAAGGTAAAATTATAGGTCGCGCCTCTTATAGGTGCATAGTCCAGTCACGGTCGATGGCCGTTGAGTGATGGGGACCGGTGGTTTTCGTACTTTTGGAACCACGTCTTGGCTCATTACACGCCATTCGGCCGTTTGCTGTGTTTATTGATAAATCTAGTTTTAGAGTAAATGAGGTTACAATTGCCTACTATTAGTCAATTGGTTCGTAAAGGAAGAAAGCCTGTTCGTAAGAAAACGAAAGCTCCTGCTTTGCGTTTCCGTTATAATACGTTAAGTAACAGGATGGGACGTTCTTCTAAAGGATCTCCTCAAAAAAGAGGTGTATGTACTCAAGTGCGTACTGTGACTCCAAAAAAACCGAATTCTGCTCTTAGGAAAATTGCCCGTGTTCGTCTTTCAAATGGTATTGAAGTAACAGCATATATACCTGGTGAAGGACATACCTTGCAGGAACACTCAGTAGTTTTAATTCGAGGCGGTCGTGTAAAAGATTTACCAGGCGTTCGTTATCATATTGTTAGAGGTGCCCTTGATGCCACAGGTGTAGATGGTCGTAAGCAAAGTCGTAGTAAATACGGGACTAGAAAGATTTAATAATGCGACGAAATAAAGCAGTACTAAGGCCTGTGGTACCCGATCCAAGATTTAATTCGGCTGTTGTTTCTAAATTTGTAAACAATGTAATGAAAAATGGCAAAAAAAGTGTTGCTGAAAAAATCGTTTATGGTGCTTTTGAAGAAGCAGGACAACGCTCAGGCTCTCAAGGCATCGACATCTTTGAACAAGCCGTTAGAAATGTTACCCCTGTGATAGAAGTTCGTCCTCGTCGTGTAGGTGGTGCTACTTACCAAGTCCCTATTGACATTCGTGGGGAACGTCGTCAAGCACTTGCATTAAGATGGTTATTACAAGCAGCTCGTGCGAGAAATGGGCGTTCAATGACTGAGCGTTTAGCTCTCGAGTTGATTGATGCAGCAAATAACACAGGAAATGCTGTAAGAAGAAAAGATGAAGTGCATCGGATGGCTGAAGCTAATAGGGCTTTTGTTCATTATCGTTGGTGATTTAATCTAACGAAAAAGAGGAAGAAATGTCTCGTTCTAGAGTGCTTGATCAAGTTAGAAATATTGGCATTATTGCGCATATTGATGCAGGTAAAACTACTGTAACTGAGCGTGTTCTTTTTTATACTGGTCGTTCTCACAAGATAGGTGAGACTCATGAAGGTACCGCGGTTATGGATTGGATGGAGCAAGAACGTGAACGCGGAATAACTATTACCTCTGCGGCTACCACATGTGAGTGGGCTGATCACACAATTAACATTATTGATACTCCTGGGCACGTTGATTTTACTGTTGAAGTAGAAAGATCTCTAAGGGTTTTGGATGGCGGTGTCGTCGTTTTTGATGGCGTTGCAGGAGTAGAACCTCAATCAGAAACTGTTTGGCGTCAAGCCGATAAATACTCTGTTCCTCGAATTTGTTTTGTTAACAAGATGGATCGTATGGGCGCAGATTTTGAACGGTGTGTTGAGATGATTTCTGACAGATTGGCTGCTGTCCCAGTCCCTATACAAATTCCTATCGGTGCAGAAGATGCATTTGAAGGCATAATAGATTTGATTAATATGCAGGCTTCATACTTTATAGGCGATCATGGTCTTGAAGTAGAGTATCGAGAAATTCCAACTAATCTTCAAAATGTTGCTGAGGAAGCGCGTGCTTTAATGGTAGAGCGTGTAGCTGAAAATGATGAGCAATTGATGGAATTATATCTTGAAGGTTCAGATATTAGCGAAGAAGATTTGAAGGGTGGCATTCGACGTGCAACTATTTCAAATGCGATCACACCGGTTTTTACTGGATCTGCTTTGAAAGATAAAGGAGTCCAGCCTTTATTAGATGCCGTGGTGGAATATTTACCTTCTCCTTTGGATGTTCCTGCGATTATTGCTCAAGACAGTAAAGATCCAGAAAAAGAAATCCTTCGTAGTGCTTCTGATGAAGAACCAGTTACCGCTCTTGCATTTAAAGTAGTAGCGGATCCTTTTGTGGGAAGATTACTGTTCTTTAGAGTCTATTCAGGTGTCGTAGAATCTGGTGGTCAAGTCATGAACACCACGCGTAACAATCGTGAACGTTGGGGTCGCATTATGAAGATGCATGCTAATTCACGGGAGGAAGTAGATCGCGTGTATGCTGGAGAGATTGCGGCTGCGATAGGTTTAAAAGATACGTTTACTGGCGACACATTGTGTGATCCTTCTAATCAAGTGATTCTGGAATCGATTACTTTTCCTGAACCAGTAATTGCTGTTGCAGTTGAACCAAAAACAAGAGATGACCAGAATAAACTGGGAACTGCGCTACAAAAATTGGGAGAAGAAGATCCTACTTTTCGAGTTCGTTATGACGATGAAACTGGACAAACAGTCATTTCTGGGATGGGTGAACTGCATTTAGAAGTAATAGTAGATCGTATGCGTCGAGAATATAGTGTGGAAGCTAGTACTGGTAGGCCTCAAGTCTCTTATCGTGAAACTATTCGTAAACCTGCTAAATCGGAAGGTCGTTTTGTACGTCAATCTGGTGGACGAGGGCAATATGGACATTGTGTTTTAGAAGTTGAGCCACTTGAACCGGGAACAGGTTTCCAATTTGAAGATAAAACTGTGGGTGGTTCAATTCCAAGGGAATATATTTCTGCAGTACGACGAGGTGTTCAAGGGGCGCTTTCAAATGGTATCAAGGCCGGATACCCGGTTGTTGATGTAGGCGTTAGAGTTGTAGACGGTTCCTATCATGACGTAGATTCTTCAGAAATGGCCTTTGAAACAGCCGGTTCTATCGGTATGAGATCTGCTCTTGAAAAAGCAAATTCAGTGATTCTTGAGCCGATAATGAAATTGGAAGTTGTTTCTCCAGAAGATTATTATGGAGATGTTTTAGGTGACATAAATGCTAGACGGGGAATGGTCCAGCAAACTGAAACTAGAGGCAATACACAAGTAGTTAACGCCTTCATTCCATTAGGAGAAACTTTTGGATACTCAACTCAGTTAAGATCTTTGTCACAGGGAAGAGCAACTTATTCAATGGAATTTGATCACTATGAGCAAGTTCCTGAAAGAGTTGCAGAAGAAATAGCAAAAGGAACTGCCGCATCATAGATGTTTAGTTTCTTGAGGAAGTCGTAGGAGATCAAGTAGTGTCACAACAACGAATTCGAATAAAGCTTCGTTCTTTTGACCATAGGGTTCTTGATGCTTCTGCGCGTCAAATTGTTGAATCTGCTGAGCGTACAGGTGCTGTTGTTGCTGGTCCGGTTCCGTTACCTACGCGTATTAGAAAGTATTCAGTTATCCGTTCACCTTTTATTGATAAAGATTCTAGAGATCAATTCGAAACACGTACTCACAAAAGATTAATCGATATTTTGCAACCAACTTCACGAACAGTCGATACGCTGATGCGTTTGCAGTTGCCATCAGGCGTCGACATAGAAATTAAGCTGTAGGTGTTAAAGATGGCAATTACTCATCAAAACCCAGGTTTGATTGGAAGAAAAATAGGCATGATGACTGTATTTGATGCTTCTGGACGTGCAAGGGGTGTGACAGTTATTGAGGTTACTGGAAATCGTATTACTCAAATAAGGACACAAGATCGTGACGGTTACGAAGCTGTGCAAGTGGGAGCTCCTGGCAAACGCAATCGAATCAATAAACCCGAGCAAGGACATCTTCGTAAAAGTGAAACGGAATCATTAAGTGAACTTCGGGAGTTTCGTATATTGGGAAGTGATTCATTTGAGCTTGGTCAAGAAATAGGTGCTGATCAATTTGAATCTGGAACATATGTTAATGTCACAGGTGTTACGAAAGGTCGAGGCTTTGCTGGAGGGGTTCGCCGTTGGAATTTTAGAGGTGGTCCCAAAACTCATGGCCAATCAGATCGCCATCGAGCTCCCGGGTCAATTGGAGCAGGTACAACGCCTGGTCGTGTATGGAAAGGCCAGAAAATGGCTGGACATATGGGTAATAGGCGCCGTACATCGTTGAATTTACTGGTTGTTTATTCTGATCCAGAGAGACAACTAATTTTTGTTCAAGGCGCTGTGCCAGGGCCACGTAATGGTACAGTAATAATTGCCCAGGGTAGACGTAATCCACTTTTGGATTATGACCCTCCCGTATTTAATTTTGATCAATTAGTGGAGGGCGATATCGAATCTGATTTGCCAAGTGATGAAATTGATCAAGTTGAAGAATCTGTAGTTACAGAAGCAGACGATGTGGTACTTGAAGATGCAATCGAAGAGCCTTCTGATCCTTCTATTAAGGAGGACTCTGTATGAAATTGAAGGTTGTTGATGTAAAGGGAGCTGATATAGAGTCAATCGAAGTTGAAGATTCTGTGTTTGGCATTACTCCTAATGAACCTGTAGTGCATCAAGTATTAGTAGCTCAGTTAGCTGCAAGAAGAAGTGGCTCAGCAAATACTAAGACTCGTGGTGAGGTCAGAGGTTCAACGCGTAAGCTCCGTCGTCAAAAAGGACTTGGCATGGCAAGAGTTGGTTCTAATCGAACTCCTGTTCGTCGTGGTGGCGGTGTGGCATTTGGGCCAAAACCTCGTAACTACACTCAGAGACTACCTAGGAAAATGAAGCACTTAGCAATTTGTTCTGTATTGTCAGACAGAATTGTAAAAGAAAAAATTACAGTTGTTGATTCTATTGAATTAGACAAACCATCCACCAAGTCGATGATTAATATTTTTAATGAACTTGGCATTAGTGAATCGAGTCTGATTGTTACTGAAGGAATTGATCGGATAATTGTTCGATCTGCTAGAAATATTCCACACACTGGTGTTACACAAGCAGACATATTAAGTGTTATCGATATGCTTTCATTTGAACATATGCTGTTGACTGTTGATGCAGTTAGGCAGATAGAAAATCTGTGGGGTAAGGATAGCAAGGTTGGTACTTCTTCAGAGTCGGAAGGAGATGTTTAGATGGCTAAATCAATTCATCCATATGAAGTTCTCCGCCGTCCAGTAATTACTGAGAAAAGTACAATTTTGAGTGCTCAGGGAAAGTATGTTTTTGAAGTACATAAAGATGCTAATAAAAATCAAATTAAAACTGCAGTAGAACAGCTGTTTAATGTCACTGTAAGAGCTGTTAATACTTCTAATGAACGGGGTCGAAGACCACGTACACGTTATGGTAGGAGGGCCGGTAACCCACCGACTTATAAAAAAGCAATTGTTACTTTGGACAGTGACGACCAAATCGAATTTTTTGAAGGTGTATAATGCCAATACGTAATTTTCGACCAACTTCTCCTGGAAGGCGTAATTCGTCTGGTTTTACCTTTGAAGAAATTACAAAGAAAAAACCTGAAAAAAACTTACTTGTTTCGAAAAAACGTAGTTCAGGACGTGGGCATGGAAAGATTTCTGTTCGACGTCGTGGAGGCGGGCATAAAAGACAGATTCGAATTGTTGATTTTAAGAGAGAAAAAATAGGCGTTCCAGGTAACGTAGCTGCTATTGAATATGATCCAAATCGTAGCGCGAGGTTAGCATTAATTTTTTATGCTGATGGTGAAAAGCGTTATATCCTTGCTCCTGATGGTCTCAGTGTAGGAGCGCAAATTTTTGCCGGAAATGATGCTCCTATAGCAGTAGGTAACGCATTACCGCTTTCTCGAATTCCTATTGGTACACCCGTACATAATGTTGAAATGCAACCTGGCCGTGGTGGACAATTGGGACGTTCAGCAGGTGTCGATATAAGGCTTATGGCTCGCGATCAAGGATATGCACTTTTAAGGATGCCATCTGGTGAGATGCGTCAAGTACTTGAAGAGTGCTCTGCAACAATCGGGACTGTCGGTAATGCTGAGCATGGACAGATTAAGTTAGGGAAAGCCGGTAGAAATAGACATAGAGGCAGAAGGCCACAAGTTAGAGGCTCAGCAATGAATCCTGTAGATCACCCGCATGGCGGTGGTGAAGGGAAGGCTCCAGTTGGGATGGCTGGTCCAAAAACACCTTGGGGTAAACCCGCTTTAGGTTTTCGAACAAGGCGTAACAAGCAGACTAGTAAATATATAGTCCGTCGACGCGATCAAGGACGAAGGTAGGATTAATTATGTCACGATCTACTAAGAAAGGTCCTTTTGTGCATCCAAAATTGATGAAAAAAGTTCTTACTGTTCAAGCATCAGGGAAAAAAGAGGTGATTCGTACTTGGTCACGCTCATCGACTATTTTACCTGAAATGGTTGGCTTAACGATTGCTGTACATGACGGTCGTCGGCACATACCCGTTTTCTGTACAGAGAATATGGTGGGCCATAAATTAGGTGAATTTTCATTCACTCGAACTTTTAGAGGGCATCGTGGACGTAGTGAAAATACGTCTCGAGTGCGTTAGTTAGATAGTTTTGTAAGGAATTAGGGAAAAATGGAAGTTCGTGCATTAGCAACAGACCAACCAGTTTCACCGCAAAAAGTGCGATTGGTATTAGATCAAATTAAAGGTATGCCGGTACCTAAAGCGATGGCTTTGTTGGAATTTTTGCCACAACCTTCTGCTCGAATGGTCCGCAAACTTGTAGGTTCTGCAGCTGCTAATGCAGAAAATAATTTTGGTATTGATCCAGATGAATTGTTGGTGAAGACTGTTTCTGCTGGTGATGGTCGTATGTTGAAAAGGTTTAAAGCTCGTTCAAGAGGAAGGGCTGCGCCTCGATTGAAAAGATATTCACATATTGAGGTGATTTTAGAGGGAGGAGAGCTTTAATCATGGGAAGAAAAGTTCATCCTTACGGTTTCAGAGTAGGTATCTATAAAGATTGGCAATCTAAATGGTTCGCTGAAAAAAATTACACTGAGTTGGTGGCTGAAGATTTAAAACTGCGTAATTTAATTCTTGAAGAACAAACTGAGGCTGGTATCTCACAAGTTCTTGTAGATAGGAATGCTAATCAAATTACGCTGACGATCCGAACAGCAAAACCAGGTATTGTAATTGGCCGTGGAGGACAAAATGCTGAAGTTTTAAGAGAAAAACTTCAGGCTGCTACTGATAAAAGGATACGTTTAAATATTGAAGAAATTCGAGTAGCTGAACTCGATGCATACTTAGTTGCTCAATCCGTTGCTGATCAACTTGAAAGGCGAGTTGCATTTCGTCGTGCAATGAAACAAGGTGTCCAACGGACAATGCAGCGTGGTGCTTTAGGTTGTCGTATTAAAATTAGTGGACGCTTAGGTGGCTCTGAAATGTCTCGTGCTGAGCAAGAAATGCAAGGGCGCGTTCCATTACATACTTTGCGAGCAGATGTTGATTATGGTTTAGCCGAAGCGGAGACTACATTTGGCAAGATCGGTGTTAAGTGTTGGATTTATAAAGGTGATATCTCTGATGAAACCAACCCATTAGGCCTAATTAAGGTAGAGGGATCGGAATAAATCATGTTAATGCCAAGGCAAACGAAATACCGAAAACAGTTTCGTGGAAAAAGAAGAGGTAAGTCTTCTGTAGGTAATACAGTTGCCTTTGGTGAATACGGTCTTCAGGCACAAACAACTGCTTGGGTAGATGCTAGACAGATTGAAGCTGCACGTCGCGCGATCACTGGATCCTTAAGGAGGGGTGGTAAGGTTTGGATTCGAATATTTCCGGACAAACCAATAACCAAAAAACCCGTGGAAGTTCGTATGGGTAAAGGTAAAGGTGCAACTGATCGCTGGGTTGCGGTTGTAAAAAGAGGCAGAGTGATGTTTGAGGTAGCAGGTGTTCCTGAAGAAGCTGCTAGAGAGGCATTTCGTCGTGCTCATCATAAGTTGCCAGTTAATACAAAAGTAATTACACGTGAGGAGATGTTCTAGGATGGGATCTGTTGACGTGCAAGAATTAAGAGAAAAAACAGATGAAGAATTAGTGCAAGATTTGGAAGAAGCACATCAGGCTTTGTTTAACTTGCGTTTCCAAGCTTCAACTAGACAACTTGAAGATGTTTCTCAAGTTAAGAGAGCTAGAAGGCAAATTGCAAGAATTAAAACTTTAATTAGAGAGCGCAATGATCTTTCTGATTCTGAAATTGGGACTGAAGAATAATAGAAGAGGAATATATGACGAGCGAAACTTCAGTAAATCGTAAATCACGTGTAGGGATGGTTGTATCTGACACTAATGATCAGACTATTGTTGTAGTTGTCGAACGAGCTGCACGCCACCGTATTTATCGTAAAGTGATCCGACAAACTAAGAAATATCATGTTCACGATCCTGAAAATACTGCAACGCGCGGTGACCTTGTTCGTATAGAAGAATGTCGACCCATAAGTAAACTAAAAAGATTCAGGTTGGTTGAAGTTTTGAGCGAGAGAGAAGTTACGGAAATAGCTCCGTCTACTATCGGTCAGGCAATTGTGGAAGAGATTGAAAGCAGTGCCACGGTTAAGGCAGAAGTTGATGATGAAGTAATTGATCAACCATCGAATTCTGTTGAAGAAAATAATATTGATGATAATGAAGAGGCAGAGGATAACTCATGATTCAACAAGAGTCTCGTGTAGCTGTCGTAGATAATACCGGTGCTCGAGAAGTGCTATGTATTCGTGTTCTTGGGGGCACTCGTCGTCGATATGCTCGTGTTGGCGATCAGATTGTAGCAACCGTTAAGGAAGCACAGCCCAATGGAATGGTAAGCAAAGGTGATGTTGTCAGAGCAGTTATAGTTCGTCAAAAACAACCGATGCGTCGTTCAGATGGTTCTAGTATTCGTTTTGATGAGAATGCTGTTGTTATTACCGATGTTGAAGGTAACCCACGTGGGACTAGGATTTTTGGTCCTGTTGCTCGTGAACTCCGTGACCGCAGATATATGCGTATTATTTCGTTAGCACCGGAGGTATTGTGATGTCAGCAAAAATTAAGAAAGACGACACAGTGCAAATATTAAGTGGCCGTGATAGAGGGCGACGTGGTGATGTACGGCATATTATTAATAAAAAAGGGCGAGCTATTGTCAGTGGTTTGAATATAGTCAAACGCCATCGTAGATCAAGGTCTGCACAGGAAGCATCAGAGATTGTTGAAATGGAAGCTCCTGTTGATTTGTCTAACCTTGGTTTGGTATGTCCAGTTTGTGATAAATCTACTCGTGTAGGATTCCGAAGATTGAATGATGATAGCAAAGTAAGATTCTGTAAACGCTGTGAAGAGTCGATAGACTAGGAAAGAAGCAGATATGACTATTGATAATCAGCTGCAGAGTGCTCCTCGGATGCGCATTAAACACCGTGATCAGGTGTCAGCACAATTAATTAATGAATTTAATTATGACAATCCCATGCGAGTTCCGACTCTTCAAAAAATTGCTGTGAATATGGGTTTAGGCGAAGCAATTGATAATGGTAACGCTATTGAATCTGCGACTAATGATTTAATGGCTATTACAGGGCAAAGACCATTTGTTCGAAGAGCTAAGCAAGCTATATCCAACTTTAAGTTACGTGAAGGGAATGTCATTGGACTTGCACTGACTCTGCGTGGAAGTCAGATGTGGGAATTTTACGATCGACTAGTTACTGCAGCATTACCTCGTGTTAGAGACTTCAGAGGAGTTTCTCCTAATGCTTTTGATGGGCATGGTAATTATTCTCTCGGTATAACAGAGCAACTGATTTTCCCGGAAGTTAATTTTGATACAAGTGATCGTGTTAGAGGTTTGCAATGCAACATTGTTACCACTGCACGATCAGATGAAGAAGGTAAGCGACTATTAGAGTTGTTAGGAATGCCTTTTAGCCGTTAGGGCTAAGGTTTGAGAGGTAGATAATTATGACAATGACAGATCCTCTAGCCGATATGTTCACACGAGTTCGCAATGCTGCGATGGCTCGTCATGAAACTGTGCGAATTCCAAATTCGAAGGTGAAGCATGCAGTTGCTCAAGTCCTACGTGATGAAGGTTTCATCAAGAAGATGGCTGAAATTGATGAAGGGTCTAGAAAGTATTTAGAACTTGAGATTACTTACGGTAATGATCGACAGGCAGTTCTAAGTGGTATTCGACGAGTTTCAAGGCCAGGGTTAAGGGTTTACGTGAACAAGCAAGAAATACCTCGAGTGTTTGGCGGTTTAGGCATTGCGGTGATGAGTACCTCTGAAGGCGTAATGTCAGGTCGTGAAGCATGGCGTCGAAAAATTGGTGGAGAGGTACTTTGTTATGTTTGGTAGGAGATTTTAGGATGTCACGAGTTGGTAGACAGCCAGTTGGTATACCTGAAAGTGTATCAGTTGCTTTTGATGATGGTTTGTGTGTTGTCAAAGGTCCTAAAGGTGAATTATCTTTTCGGATACATTCTTCTATTGGGGTGCAGGTGATGGAAGATCATATTGAAATTTCAAGATCTTCAGATGCTCCAGAGGAAAGATCTCTTCATGGTCTAACTCGTTCTTTGGTTGCAAATATGATTGAAGGTGTCACGGAAGGATTTCAAAAATCCTTAGAGCTTCGTGGTACAGGTTATAGAGCTCAATTGCAGGGTCAGAATTTAATTATGACAGTAGGATTTTCCCACCCTGTAGAGTTAATTCCTTTAGAAGGAATAGTTTTTGAGGTTGAAACACCAACGTTAATTCATGTGATAGGAATCGATAAGCAAGTTGTCGGGCAGCAAGCTGCACTTATAAGACGTGTCAGACCACCAGAGCCATATCATGGTAAGGGTGTACGTTATGTTGGTGAATACGTTAGACAGAAAGCTGGAAAGGCTAAGGTATAGTTGATGGCTAAAAATAAAACATCAAACAATGCTCGTGTCCGACGTCATATACGTGTGCGAAAAAAACTTCGTGGTACTTCTAGTCGTCCGCGTTTGGCAGTGTTTCGCTCAAATCAACATATCTATGCTCAAGTTATTGATGATGACTCTGGTACTACTCTAGCTCATGCATCTGATCTTGAGCCATCTATAAGAAGTGAAAAAGGGACGAAATCTAGTCGTGCGACTCATGTAGGCCAGCTAGTTGCTGAACGTGCAAAATTAGCTGGAATTGAATCTGTTGTATTTGATCGCGGAGGATTTTTATATACAGGACGTATCGCCGCTTTGGCTACTGCAGCACGTGAAGGAGGGTTGGAATTCTAATGACTCAAGATAATGAAGTTAGTGGGAATAACAATCGTAGTCGTAAAAATACTCGCTCTGGTAGAGAGAATAGACGACGTGATAGACGACGTGGTGAAGAGGAAGAAGACTCAGGATTTATAGAGAAGGTTGTTCACATTAATAGGGTGGCAAAAGTCGTCAAAGGTGGAAGACGTTTTTCCTTTACCGCAATTATCGTGGTAGGTGATGGTGCAGGATCTGTAGGGGTTGGAATGGGAAGAGCAAATGAAGTCCCTGAAGCAATTCGTAAAGGTGGTGTTATTGCTAAGAGAAATATGTTTAAAGTTGCAATGAATGACACCACGATTGCTCATGATTATGTAGCTCAATTTAAGTCTTCAAAAGTAGTGATGCACCCTGCATCTGCGGGGACAGGTTTAATTGCAGGAGGTGCAGTCCGCTCTGTTATGGAAGCCGCTGGGATTTCAGATGTGTTAACTAAATCATTAGGTTCTAATAATCCTGTTAACGTTGCTCAAGCTACTATTTCTGGATTAAAGGCTTTAAGAGATCCAGTAAAAGCTCGTGCTATGCGTAAGCAATTAGCTGAATCATAAATATAGACATAGGGTTATCATGGGAAAAATTAGAATAACTTGGAAAAAATCTTCGATAGGTTATGCCGGTGATCAAAAACGGACTATTAAGGCTTTAGGTCTAAAGAGATTAAATCATTATGTTGAACATGATGACTCACCTTCCGTTCTTGGAATGGTTCAAAAAGTTAAGCATCTAGTCGATATAGAAAAGGTGAGTTGATGGATCAACATACACTTCATCCTTCAAGTGGTTCGAAACATTCGCGTAAACGGCTTGGGCGTGGAAATGCTACTGGACAGGGTACTTACGCTGGACGTGGACTTAAAGGACAAAAAGCTCGAGGTTCTGTAAGACCAGGTTTTGAAGGTGGACAAATTCCATTAGTCCGTCGTGCACCACGATTACGTGGGTTCAGGAATTTTAGCCGTTTGGAATTTGAGGTAGTTAATCTGAACCAATTGTCAGAAAATTTTTCTCCAGACTCAATTGTTAATGGAGATGCATTAGCTAAAATTGGTTTAGTGAGTAAGCCAGATACTCTTTTTAAAGTATTAGGTCGTGGTGAACTCTCAATTTCACTTTCAGTTGAAGCTCCTAGGCTCTCTAATTCTGCAAAGGATGCAATTACGGCAGCTGGTGGAAACTTTAAAGAGCTTTCTCCTGCTGTAAAACGTGTAAGAAATAGAATACATCGAAGAAAGCATGAAGCCGAAATCAGTGAGAATTCATCTGAAAATGGAGATGATGAAAATTGAGTAATAACGGCCAAAACTCTCAACGCCCCCAATTACTCCAGGCGGCGGCAGCAGCTTTCCAGCAGCCTGCAGTTAGATACAAAATACTTTTTACTTTAGGGATGTTGTTAATTTTTCGTTTTGTTGCTCATGTTCCGGTCCCAGGAGTGGATCGTGATGCCTTACAAAATACATTTGATAATAATGCCATTTTAGGGTTTTTGAATATTTTTTCTGGTGGTGCACTCGAAAATTTATCCGTTGCTGCTTTGGGTGTTTATCCATATATAACTGCAACAATTGTGATGCAGTTAGCAACACCAATGATTCCTAGGTTACAAGCACTTCAACAAGAAGGTGAAGCTGGAAGAAATAAAATACAGCAATATACACATTGGTTAACTGTGCCGCTAGCAGTTTTTCAAGGGTATGCTCAATTGGTCTTGATACAACAACTTGGTGGAATTACGAATATTGGATTTAGTGGTGGGAATGCTTTAACTACTTTAGCAACAATCATTTCTTTGGTAGCTGGGACTATGTTTTTGGTATGGCTAGGTGAGCTAATTTCCGAAAATGGTGTGGGGAATGGTATTTCATTGATTATTTTAGGAGGGATTGTTGCAGGTTTGCCTGGCTTAATCGGTCGAAATATTTTTACTGGTACGAGCGCAGCATTGAGTGGACTGTTTTTGCTTGCTTTTGTCGCTATTTCGGTTGTTGCCTTTATTGTGTTGTTTCAAGAAGCTCAAAGAAGGCTACCTGTACAGTATGCGCGATCTACTTTTAAAGGTGGTCGAATGTATAGGCAACAGGGTCAGTCATTTATTCCATTGCGTGTTAATACCGCAGGTATGATACCTATTATTTTTGCAACATCAATTATGATTTTCCCCCCTGTTGTTGCTCA
>CEQM01000580.1_pt1 | contig 20828 bp, 17 predicted proteins | sample 531111 | NCBI WGS metagenome assembly CEQM01 (sample SAMEA2621278, study PRJEB7988) | marine metagenome | biome: marine biome (ENVO:00000447); feature: deep chlorophyll maximum layer (ENVO:xxxxxxxx); material: "saline water (ENVO:00002010), including plankton (ENVO:xxxxxxxx)" | depth 120 m
TTATTTAACTAATAAGACTTTTTGTGTTTTTATAGTATTATCAGATTCAAATTTAATAAAATAAATTCCACTTGTTATATTAGAGGCATTCCATGTTATTTTGTTTGTTCCAGAATTCATAATACCAGAATGAAGTATTTGAATTCTTTGGCCCATTATATTATATATACTAAGATCTACAAAACTATCATATGGTAAATGTATATCTATTGATGTAGATGGGTTAAACGGGTTTGGATATGCATTACTAATAGAGATTTCTGATGGAATTTCTAAATTAATTTGCCCAAGCGAATTTCCTGCAATAATATGTTCAATCTTAAAATTATGATTAGTTTTAAATAGTTGATTAGAATTAAGACCTGCAATAATAATATTAGTTGTATTACCATTTGTCTTATAATTTGAAATTAATGCATCCTGTGTAAGCTCAATATCAAAATCATTATCATGAGATAATACTATTTGAATACCAGCAATATATCCATCAGAGTCTATACTTACCTGACCATTATTATTTATTAGATTTGCATATGACATTTCAGCTAAATCATAACGAGGAGAGCCATGCAAAATAGATTCTACCATTATAATTATATCTATAATATCTAAAATTTGATCATTATTGAAATCTGAACAATAGATTTCATTACTTGGCCATACAAGTTCAATTAAAGCATCTACCAATGCTATAACATCAAGAATATCCATAGCATCATCATCATTCATATCACCAGGGCAGCAATCTATATTCTCACCATCGCAAATTCCACATTCATCAATAACTGTTGCCCCTCCACACTCTCCATAGCAATCAAGAATATTATTATCACAATCACAAGCCCAATCTGGAATTCCTTCTCCATTACACACACCACATTCATCTAGTTCTGCCCCACTATCACATGAGCCATCACAGTATGGATAGCTACATGTTCCATTGCTATCTGTAGCATTTTCATTATAGTTGCAACCTAGCAAATCTGTACACCCAGGAACAACGCATGGATCTAAAACAGCTTCATAAACGATTCCGATATATGTTGTTATAGATGATTCCTCAAAGCAAATCTGACTATCATTAGATTCATAATTTAAAATCATCAGTAATCCTGAATTAGAAGGAATATTATTATCAGTGGTACTTGACCCTGTAATAGTATTGCCATCTAATGTAATATTAAATTCAGCATTTTCTGAAGTACCTCCATAAAATGAAGTAATATCAAGACCTTCAACTGTAAATTCAAAATTAGAAACGTCAAACTCACAGTCCATATGAACTTCTAAAGTATTATTTATATAATTATAGTTTTGGAAACTCAATGTTCCAAGAGCACCATAATCACATGAGTCATCATTTGTATTTGCATCAGGATTGTAATTTTCAGCGTAAGGGTCCATGCAGCCTAAAATTTCAATTTCAGCGCAATATCCATTATCAGCTTGATATTGCCCTTCACAATCACATGACCAAACATCTTGCCATAAAGTACTATCCCATATCCAGCTACAACTCCATTCACAACCTTCAAATTCTTCGCAATTTGATTCATTCCAAGCTACACCATAGCAATTTTCAAATTGCATTTCTTCAGTCCATTCACATTCAGAATCTATTTCACATTCATTTTGGATTAAATTTTCACATAAAGCTTCAAAGCAAGCCCCATTAATTTCCCCAGTACCTCCAGAGCAGTAACTAGATCCACCGCCACCATAATCACCACCACCGCTTGAAGTCCAGGTACAGCCATCAGCAGCATTACATTGTGAAGAAGATAATCCTGAGCATGATACAGTCTCAGATAGCCAATCACAATATGGATTACTATTGCATCCCCATTCCGATAGTTCTTCACATATGGCACAAGAGTAACCATTGCCATTACATATACCACATTCATCCATATTCTCACAACCTTCAACTATTGACATGCAATCTGATATATATGATTCAATATTATTTCCATTATTTCCAGATAGAATTAAGTTATTTATGCATGGATCACCTACATATTCTATTTTTAGAAGAGTTCCATTACCTGCAGGGATATAATCTCCTTGCATACTAAATGCAACTATCATACCTGTAGATGTGTTGTATGAAATTTGAAAACCAGCTTCATTTGAAGCCCCATCATATATATTAATTATTTCAGCATTAGTGATTTCAAATTGAAAGCCATAGATATCGCTATCAGTTAAATATAAAATATTACCTAGATTACATCCATCTATTCCATGGCATACTTCTACAAATGAAAGACAAGTATCCATATCAAAAACAATATCAGATCCATTTTCACCTGATAAAATTAATTCTTCAATACATGGCTGATTACCATTAGTATAATCAAAATTAATAAGAGTTCCTTGACCGGCAGGAATTGAATTACCTGAAAGGCTAAAAGCAACAATGACTCCTGAGGTTGTATTATATGAAATTTGGAAACCAGCCTCTTCTGCTGCACCACCATAAGCATTGGTTAATTCAGCCCCAACAACTCTAAATTGAAAGCCATAAATATCTGAATCAGTGTCGTACGAGAAATCTGCTGAAAATGAGACTGTAATTAATATTAATAGAAATAATTTTTTCATCGAACACATTTCCTTTTTGTTAAAGATTTAAAGAAAATGTAAATAGTTTTTTATAAAAACTTATTACGACAAATTTTCACAAATTATTTATTTTTGGATTTTTTTATAGTTTTTCTTTTTTCTTTTGAGCTAATCGTTTATTTATATCTAGCTCCATTTTTCTCATTCTAATATTTTGAGGGGTAACTTCAATAAGTTCATCTTCTGCAATAAATTCAATACATTGATCGAGAGATAAATTTTGAGGAGGCCTAAGTGTAACTGTGGCATCAGATCCTGCCGCACGCATATTTGTTAATTTTTTTTCTCTTGTTATATTGACATCTAAATCACCCTTACGATTTCGTTCGCCAATAATCATACCTTTATAAACATCAGTACCAATACCTATTAATAGCTCTCCTCTATCAACCATTCCCATGCTCGCATAAGAAGTAACTTTACCGGGTCTATCTGCTATTAATACACCATTTACTCTTTGTGGGATTGGTCCAAACCAAGGAGCATAGCCATCAAATAAGCTATTCATGATACCTGAACCTTTCGTATCAGTTAGAAATTGACTTCTAAATCCTATTAATCCTCTTGATGGCATTTTAAACTCAAGAGTTGTTCTACCATATCCATTATTTTGGAGATTAGTCATTCTTCCTTTTCTGATTGATAGTTTTTCTGTTATAGTGCCAACATGTTCTTCTTGTAAATCAAGATATATTCTCTCCATTGGCTCAAGCCTTTTCCCATTCTCTTCTTTTATAATAACTTGAGGTTTAGAAACCATAAATTCATAACCTTCTCTTCTCATGGTTTCTATAAGTACAGCCATTTGTAATTCTCCTCTTCCACAAACTTCGAAAATATCAGTTTGATCTGTTTCTTTAACCTGTAGAGAAACATTACCTAGAATTTCTTTATATAAACGATCTCTTAAATTCCTTGAAGTTAGAAATTTACCTTCTTTACCTGTAAATGGTCCATTGTTAACATGAAAATACATAGATACCGTTGGCTGATCAATTTCAATTCGAGGTAGGGGAGAAGGATTTTCATTACATGATATAGTATCCCCAATCTTAATATTTTCAATCCCAGCTATAGCTATTATATCTCCAGATTCTAATTTATCTACTTTGATTTTTTTTAACCCACTAAATGTATAGCAGGCTGAAAGCTTTTGATTATTTCGAATTTCATCTTTACCGCATAGGCTATACATCTGATTCATTGAAATAACTCCGTTACCTAATCTTCCAATAGCAACTTGGCCTACATAAGAATCATAGTCGATACTTGTAATTAGAAATTGGGGTACGTGATTATCGGTAGCCTTCGGACCAGGAAACTTATTAATTACTAAATCAAATAGAGGTTTTAAATTGTCAGATTTATCATCTAAATCTAAATGTGCTATACCTTCTTTCGCATTAGTATATATGATAGGAAAATCAATCTGCTTATCATTTGCATCTAAATCAATAAATAAATCATAGACTTCGTTTACGACTTCTTGAATTCTAGAGTCTGGTCGATCGATTTTATTAATTATTAATATCACTGGAAGATTTTTTTTAAGCGCTTTTTGAAGTACAAATCTAGTTTGAGGTAAGGGACCTTCGCTTGCATCAACTAATAATAGAACCCCATCTACTAAATTTAGACTTCGTTCAACTTCACCGCCGAAATCTGCATGGCCAGGAGTGTCAACAATATTAATTTTAATATTATCATATTGTATAGCAGTATTTTTTGCAGTTATTGTTATTCCACGTTCTTTTTCAAGATCCATTGAGTCCATAATTCGGTCCTCAATATTTTCATGGCTTTTAAACGTCCCACTTTGATGAAGCATAGCATCTACTAAAGTTGTTTTTCCATGATCCACATGCGCAATAATTGCAATATTTCTAAATTTATCTTTTATCATGATGGGTGAATTTACAAAATTAAGAACTGACTTTTACTAAATATAAAGTATAATTTTTTTTTCTGAATTAAATCCAAATTCGAATTCTGTTTCTATATTAATATCTCCAATTAATAATTGAATTAATATTATAGAAATAATACCAGCGATAAGTCCAAGCATAAAATTTTTAATATCAAATTTCATTTATTTTCATCCTAAAATAATATTAACAAGATTAATTATATCAAGAATATTAACATAGCCATCTTCATTAATATCATAGGTATCATTAGTTTCATATGTATTTAATATTATGTTAACTAAACTAATAACATCAAGAATATTTACTTCAGAATCATTATTAATATCTCCTAATTCATTATTATATATTTGTTCATATAAAAATAAATAGGCATTATCTTTTATTTGATTAAAATATTCATTGGGCCCATTAAACCAATTCCCATTTACAGCACCCCAGTATTCATGCAGCTCACCATCTTCAGCATGTATCTCACTTAAAATATTTTGTTCATTCAGACGATTGTAAATTAAGTTTGATCCATATACTAGTGGTAATGCAATATCTATAGTAAAAGGATAGCCTGATTCAAATGGTACAATAGGATCTGCGGTGCCATGAAATAAAATCGTAGGGATTTGGTCATTAGAATCTATCCAGTTCAAATCACCTATTGCACCCCAACAGCTAACCAGTGCTTGTGGCTTGCTACTATGATTATAGTTATTTCCTTCACAATCTAGGCATCCTAAATCTGGATCAGATAAACTTCCATATGTTGATTCAGGTCTTTCATTTTCATCACAAAATGCTAAGTGCAAACCAATAAAAGAACCCGCACTTGATCCCCAAATAAAAATTTTATTGGGATCTATACGAAGTTCTTCATGATGCTCTCTAAGATATCGTATAGCTGCACTTAAATCTTGAACTCCTCTGTATACAGCTCTTTCTCCGCTATAGCTGCTTAAAACATTTAATCCTAATCTATAGTTCATGCTAATAGCTACATATCCTCTTTTTGCAGATGCAATAGATAGGCTTGTTACGTCATCAAGTTCATTATTACCTGAAAAGAAAGCACCCGTATGTAGAAAAATAATAACTGGTCTATTATTTTCTAAATCATTTTCTGGTTCATAGATATCCATATCTAAATCAATATCTTGCGTATTCCATTCAAAGAAAAAAATAAATGGCAAATCAGGAGCATTGCCATATATGACATTTTCTGTTTTATTTACATTTTCAAAAATTTCATCTAGATACCTTACATCTTGCGATAAAAGAATATTTGAAAATGATAGAAAGAATACTAATATTTTTATCAATTTTAGACTCCTGATGATTGCATTAGTAATGAAACTCCGCTATTTGCGTTTTGCGTACTAGCAATTTTCCGTTCTTCATTACTTGCATGATTTAAATCCCAGTGTATTAATTTTTTTGCCATTATTTTATGATAAAAATAAGGCAAAAAGATTGCTAGATATAGCATGCTAAGATAGCCTTGGGGCATCATTGGAGCATTAGGGTACGATTGGAGTTCCCAAAATTTCAAATTAGCTTTTTCATGATGAGCTGAATGTCGTGTTACATTATAAAGAAGAATACTACTCATTAAATCATTTGAATTCCATGAGTGTTTGGGCTCAACAGGCTTACCGGGCTCTCTTACTAATCCGTAATGTTCAGTATAATTAATTACTTCAAGTAGCGCTTTTGCAATAAATGCACATAATAAAAAAGTAAGAACACCAGTGGAACCTCCAATAAAATATGCTGCTATCATAATAGATATACTTCTTAGATATCCTAATACCATTCTATTATGAATACTATATGGATTATATCCTCTTCTTTTTACATGCTCATTCTCAATTTTCCATGCATCTATCTGCTCTTTTACTGATGCTTTTAAAATAAAAAAATATATATTCTCACCTCTTTTTGCAGTTGCTGGGTCGCTTGGTAATCCTACATTTTTATGATGGCCATATACATGCTCAATAGCAAATGCACAATCCCAAGATAATGAAAGTAGCCAGTTTCCAAAAAACATATCAAATTTATCTCGCTTCCTATGCGTTAGCTCGTGGCCAGGTACAGTTCCCATGATGCCAATAAAAAGACTGGTTGTAGCTATAAGTGATACCTTATCTATAGCTGTAATAGAATTTTTAAAGTGTATCAAATCTATAAATAAATATTTATTGAAAAAGCTTGCTAGCCATATAGAATTATGATCACTAAATACATAGATAACCATAGATAATAAAATAAATAACAGAAATAAATTTATATATATCGGTAGATTGATTAGTATTGGGTAACTATATTTTTCAATTGTAATATCTTTTTTTAATAAGAAGTCTCCCAGAATAATCATTAGAGAAAATCCAATAAAAAAATATGTAGGATAGTAACTTCCAACAGGAGATATGTATATCACTGAAAAAAGTAAAATTGTAGATATAAAATATTTAATATATTTCATCATAATAATTAAATATACAAAATTATTTCATAAACGGAATTAATAATGAAGTATTTTTTTTATATTCTTTATAGTCTTCTAATTCACCCCATTTTTTATCAGCTCGCTCTTCCAGTAAATTTAGGCCACTCACTTTAGTTAATAACAGAGTTACAAAAATTGGTGAAATTAGCGTTATATACTGCCAACCCTCGAGGCTTGGAAATGTAATTATAGCGATTCCATACCAAAGTATTATTTCTCCAAAGTAATTAGGGTGTCTTGATACTGACCATAAACCAGAATTAATAAACTTACCTTTATTATCTGGATTTGAATTAAATACTCTTTTTTGCTGATCAGCTATTACTTCAAATAAGAATCCAGTTAGCCAAGTGGCTATTCCAATATATAATAATACGTCATTTGGTAAATCCTTATTATCAATAATCATCGTTAAGGCATTTGCAGTAGTTAGAAAAACCCATAAAGCAGATACAGACCACCAAATCAAGAATTTAGACAATACTTTTTTAACCTCATCAAATCTACTATCTCCACCTGCTTTTAGTATTCTTGTAAATAGAAAAAATCCCAATCTTAAGCTCCAAATTAAAATAAAAGAAATAACAATTAGAGAACGTGTACTCAAATTATCATTTGATAAATTAACTGCTAAGTATGATGATGCTATTAATATAGATATGTATCCCAGTGTACCCGTAATATCATAAAATTTCTCTGTTTTATTTAAATAGGAGGGAATAAAAATAATCCAATGAATTAAAAAGCTAACGCTCATGCAAATTAGCAGGGGAGGGTATCCATTATAATAAATAGAACCTTGTGAACCTGCTAGTGCAACTAAGCTTCCAATTACTAAAACTATAAAAATAACTACAAAATCTCTTATCATTAAAAATTCCTTTACTAATTTAAAATTATATTAACAATCTGAACGATATCAAGCACATCTATATTCCCATCTAAATTAAGGTCAGCAAAACCATTGTATTCCATACTTAAAATTAAATTTACAGCTAGTATTACATCTTGGATATTAACTACAGAATCTTCATTAATATCGCCAAGTATAAAATCTCCTGTTTCAAATAGATGCCATCCTGCCACAGGATGATTAATAGAATTTCCAAAGCTATTATAAGCGGTGATGAAATATTCTATTTCTGTATTCGAATTTAAGGTAGGGAATTGGCCTGTATAAATGTTGTTTATGTCTAGTTCTAATTCTGTTTGATTATAAGGCCCATCTTCAGCGCTATATTTCCAGCTAAGCACCACAGACTCCAGGTTATAGTTAGGATATCCATAGTCAATAACATATGCTTCAATATAAATTGAATTATTATTATTAATTTCTTCAGTTCTTATCGATTTGTGAGATATATGTATCATATTAGGGTCAAATATACCCATCGTTCTACAGTGCAGTGCATCTTCAGCGTACCATGGATTTCCAGTATCATTATAAAAACCTATAACTTCATAACCAGGCATAGCTTCTTGGTATACATTTAATGCATTTGTATCTGCAGATATTATTCCATATTGAGGAACTAATACTTTATCGTTTAAAATCAATGAATTCGTATATGCTGTTACTGGATTAACCTCCCACCACACGCCATTTATTTCAGGACAATAAATTCGATGAATTTTAAATGGCCTACCATAGAAAGTATTTAATTCATAGAAAGAGTTGGCGAATTCTTCCATACATTCATATTCAGGACTTTCTTCTGGTACTTGCTTGATAATAATAGTTTCAGGATTAACAAGTTTAGCCATACAATCTATATGTTGAATGCTTTCTTCATTTGGATTATCAAGAATATAATAGTTATCAACATTTAAATATTCTTGGATAAGATTTACAAATTCAGTTTCACCCATATCATTTTCATTTACCATTAATTCTGTAGAGAAAGCCATACCATATCCATCAGTCATAAAATTCCCACCTGTCCAAAAAACAGGGATATCTAAAATATCCCAATTTAGCTGGTTAGCAAAATCAATATTAGTATCATCATCTTCTTCCCATCCTCTAAAATTAGGAGGTAAGGGACGACCTTCAATTCTATTGGCAATAATGCTAGTATCATTACAATAGTTATTCTCATCTTCAGTTTCTTGCCCACAATCACCACAGTCCCAGCTATATTGATCGCATAAAAAATTCAATTCCCAATCTCCATCATCACAATACCCATCTCCAAGCCAGTCTATTATTTGTCCATCTCCATTAAAATCTTCACATAGGTCATTATTAATATAACAATCATATCCCTCTTCAGGATATAAGGGCTGGTTATTACAAAATGGAGTATTAACACAATCAAAAAGAATCATTTCTTCTTCACAATCAATCAAATCATTATTATCCTCAATTTCACAACCATTTTCAACAGGATATCCATTAAATTGCTGATTTACTACCTCCCAATGATTTTCACCAATTAAAAATTGAGGGCCATGATCCCTTGTCCAGTGACTATATGTACTCGTGAATATGAAAAGAACATTCTCCATATTAACATTCCAAGAATTAAAATTGTTTCTAGCCGTATTTTCTTGTGCATTATTTTCTACTAATACATATAGAATATCATCTTGTGCAAGCTCAACAACTAAGTCTGATGGAATTCCAAGTGGCCATCTAATCATTGTACCTAGAGCAGGCTCCCATTCTGCAACAATTCTTCTATCAGGAATTTGATTATATAATAGATTAGAAAATAAAACCAATATTAATATAGTTTTCTGCATGATATTTCTCTATTTGTGAATCACTTTTTTAAAATCATCTTCATTGTAACCAAAATCATTACTTAGAGTATTTAATATATTTTTATATAGTGAATCTTCCATATAATTATCTCTAGCCATAATCCAGCCATATGTATTTCCAGGATATCCTACTACCATGTAGTTATAATCATCATCTAAAACAATAACTTTATATGGAGCTCGGTAAAAAGGAATATAAGGTTTAGTGAATCTCATTTCCCATGTGCTATTATGAATTTTATCAATTATTTCCCCATTTTGTTTAATGGTGAATTCTTCACCATTTTTTATAGCATAATAGAAAACATCAATAGTTCCATCGGGTGTTAGTGTATAAATATCATATGCATTTTCACATCCTTTTTCAACAAAATTAGGAATGTTTGATATTACATACCATTTACCCATAAATTTGTCAATATCAATATTCTTAACGGTATCCATACTAAATACAGAAGATAAAATAATGATATTTATTAGTACTTTTTTCATTTTCAATAATTTACGCAATTTAAACACCTCATAATTATAATTTTATCATTGATGACGCGATTGATAGCCCTGCCCCTGTTCCTACTAAAAATATTATATTATCTTTATGGATTAAATTATCTTCATCTGCTATTGCAATAGATAGGGGTATGGAGGCTGCTACGCAATTCCCTGTTTTATTTATAATATTCATAACTTTTTTTTTATCAAAACCACCAAATTTTGAGTATGCCTTAACTCCTCTTCCTGATGCTTGATGAGGAATTAATAAATCAATTTCAGATTTAGACATATCATTTCTTTTTAAAACTCTTAAGATCATTTTATGAACTTTAGGTAGTGTGAACTTGAAAATTTCAGGTCCATTCATAGAAAAAAGATTATCCTCATCTTTGGTTTCCTTATCTTGCGGGTGCAGGCAAGTTCCTCCGCCTCTAACCTCTGTTAAATTTGCCCCTTTGGGCCATGATTCCATTTCAAAATCAATCAATCCTTGATTTTTATTATTGGTGTATTCTAAATAAATAGCTGCTGCAGCATCTCCAAGTAGAGATGAACTTTCAGGCTCGTTAAAATTTCTTCCTCTGGTACCACGATCTGATGATACTATTAAAATCTTTTTATATGATTTACTATGTATTAAAGCTCCAGCAGTATTTATTGCAACAATAAAAGATAAGCATGTAGAGTGAATACTAAATGATGGTATTCCATTATATCCTAATTCTTTTTGAATGAAAACGGATGTATCTGGTATTGTTTGCTTGGGAACTCCAGATGCATTGATAATTAAATCAGGAGCAGATTTATCACCAATTGCTTTTTTTGCTGCAATTGCACCCATTTGATCTACATCAATATCAGAAATCCTTCTTTCAGATACTCCTGCCGTTGATATAATCCAATCAGAGGTTTTATTGATTTTCTTTGATAGCTGATCAGCGGTTTCAATTTTAGGGGGTAGGTAGTATCCTGTCCCAGTTATTTGGAAATTATATTTCATAACAGGATTATAATTTTATATCCCTATAAATTAACGAAGGATTATATTAACAATTTGAACGATATCAAGCACATCTATATTGCCATCCAAATTAAGGTCAGCAGAGCTATTATATTCGGCGCTTAAAATTAAATTTACCGTTAGAATTACATCTTGAACATTTACTAGTAAATCTCCATTAATATCACCAGCTACAGATTCTGCGCACTCTATATTGCTTGTTAAATATTGTGAGGCACTAGAAGGAATATTCAATAATGCTTCGCAAGCTTCAGAATCATTTAAAACTTGAAATTTTAACCAGTTTAGAGCATACTCCTGAACTTCTCCATATGGATAGGCTGCAAATCCATGCCCTGAATTTGCACCTTCAAATAAAATTTTATCTGTTGATTCAGGCATATTTGCATATATGTCTTGCCCAAGCAAACCTTCATAGGCTGTTAATTCATTTACCTCTACTTCACCAGCAAAAATTAAAGATGGTATAGCATGATTTACAAATTCAGGCACTAAGCAAATACAATAAGGTACACCATCATAATAGTTAACTGGACATAAGTCGCAATCCTCAAATATTACAGTTGGATTCAATGAGATAACTGCAGCTAGTGAGCTATCCATCATTGCAGCATCGTGTGATGCGCCTCCACCCATTGAATATCCTGATACTGAAAAACTATTTTCATCAATTAAGCCATTAAGTGGTGAACCAATTCTATTATTTTCTTGTCTTATTGATTCAATAGCATCAATCAGACCTAACCCCCTCATGTAGTGGGAATCATTAATTTCATCATTTGGTCCTATTCTCATGGCAATAAAACCATGCGATGCATAAAATTCTGCCCATGAAGTCATTTCAGAGCTTCCTCCACCAAAACCAGGAGTAAGAACAATACTCTTGTATGGAGCTTCACCACCGATGGGATAGTATACAACTCCATCTCTGTAATCAGGACCATTCCTAAGACCTTGTGACTCTGTTATTGTTGCAAAATCATAAGGGCCATCCCCATTTCCATCTCCACCACCTGTTCCACCACCTGTTCCGCCACCACCAATCTCTTGGCATTGACCGGTTTCTTCATTCCATTCACAATATGATGACCAGTACAAACATTCAGCTTGGCTTAGTTCATAGCACTCTGCATAAATAAAATTAAATAAAATTAAATTAAGTATAATAGATATACGCTTCATTTATAAACTTCCTCTTTAAATATATACGTTTAATTTATTCTATTTATAAATAGATATAATATACTTTTACAAGTTGTTACTTAAGTTCGTTTTCTATAAATAAATATCAATACAATTAGAAATATATTTAAAAACCGTATGATAGGATTTGACCATGGGATCCCATTAAATCTATAGCTTGATATCGGTCACAATATAGGAGTGGGAAAGTATTGAACACTGTAAGTAAAAAAACTATTATTATATGTAATGGCAATAAAAATAAAAGCAATAACTATACTATGGGAAAAATTATTTATCTTAAATACCATCAATTGATGAATCGCGATAGTTCTTCTTAGTTTTAAATCTGTAAATGAAAAGGATGATTATTCCAGATATATTTGGAAACCATACCTCAGGATTTGACCATGGGATCCCATCAAAAGAAAAATTTGTTAATGGATATAAAAGCTTAGTTGGAAAGTATTCTTTTGAATGGAATGGAAAGTCTAGCAAAATATGAAAAGGCCAAGCCAACATTGCAAATGCTATATTTTTATTATATCTACTTACTATATAAATACATATAAATGCAGTTACAAAGCTATGTGTAATATCATAGTTAAAAATAATCCAATCAGGTATAGTTTCTATTTTAGGTGGACCCGGAGAAAATTCTTTTGTGAAAATCTGCATAATACCTAATATGCCAAAAGAACAAAGATCAGGCATCGTTCCAAACAATATGGCTAACTTTCCATACCCCCTATAGCCAAACAAGCCTTTTCCCCACAAAGCATGACTTAAAGTATCCATAATTAGCTTAGTGTTATGTTGTTGATAGAATTATATTTTTTTAATTTCATAAGTCAATTTAATAATAAAAAATTACCTATAAAAGTGAGATGTACATTTACAATAAGTTACAATTTTTAATATGCGGCTTGAGGTTATACTTGGTAATTTAAATATGTATGATTAGAATAAGTTTTCTTCTAGTTAAAACGATCAGTTATAGGAAAAGTAATAATGCAGTTTATTAAACCTAAAGTTATCATAAGTAAATGCTTAGAGTTTGAAGCATGTAGATATGATGGGCAAATTATAAAAAATAACTTTATTAGTAGACTTAAGAGCTTTGTTGATTTCACGACAGTATGCCCTGAAGTTGAGATTGGTATGGGAACCCCAAGAGACCCCATACACATCCAAGAAAATGGCACATCTTTTTTACTTGTTCAGCCAAAATCAGGAAAAGAGTTTAGTCAAAAAATGAATCAATTTTCTGATGATTTTATTAATAGTATTAATAAGATAGATGGGTTTTTATTAAAACATGCTTCCCCATCTTGTGGATTTAAAAGCGCTAAAATTTATAATAAAAAATCTAAAGCTCCAGTAGGTAGGGGAGATGGTTTATTTGCATTAAAAATAACTGAAAATTTTCCAGATCATCCTAAAGAAGAAGAAAAAAGGTTAAATAACGTTTTTTTAAGAGAACATTTTTTAACTTCTATTTTTACAATAGCAGATTATAGAAATGTTAATAGCTTTGATAAATTATATAAATATCATGCAAAGCATAAATATCTATTTATGGGATATAATCAAACATTAATGAGAAATATGGGTAAGGTTGCAGCAAATAGAGAAGAGCTTGATTTGGAAATGGTATTAAATAAATACTACACCTTTTTATTACGAATGTTTCTTAAAAGAGCTAGATATCAATCTAATATTAATACTCATATGCACATAATGGGTTATTTTAAAAATTTCATTTCTAATAAAGAAAAAAAACATTTTTTAGATACGCTAGATGATTACAGAGAAAAAAAAATACCATTATCTACAGTTAATAATATTCTATATTCATGGTCATTAAGATTTGAAAATGACTATCTTAAGGAACAAAGTTTCTTTTGTCCTTTTCCTAGTGAGCTTATAGATATTGAAACTAATAGATTCTATAAATAAATTATATTTCTTAGATAAGAATATTATTTTAATTAAGAATAATGTTAACAAGTTGTATCACATCAAGAATGTCAATAGTTTGATCCGAATTTATATCTGCTGAAGAATTGTAATTACTGCTTAAAATCAAATTAACTATTAATATAATATCTTGAATATTTATTAATGAGTCATCATTAATATCCCCATTGATTATAAAATCAGTTTCATAGGCAAAATTGAATGCTGCATTTTCTATTTGAATCATAGCATTATAATTACTTGAATTGGTTAAAAGCACAACTCCTAAATTATCAGAAAATGATATAAACATTTCAGTGGAGCTACCTATATCACCACCATTATGACCAAATAATATTCGTTCATTCTCATTTTTATAATACCATATCAATCCTTGTGTTGAATTAATATTTGGATAATGGATAGTTTTAATGAGTTCAATAGTTTCTGGATTTAAAATCCTTACTCCATTATAAACTCCATCATTAATATAAGCACTCATGAATTTAGCTAAATTATTTGATGTAGTTCTAAGCTGTCCGGATGGGTAGTCAGCATAACCATAATTATTATGTTCTGTTAGATTGGCATAATCTGCTCCAGTGCCATCTTCTCCGCATACCTCTTCATAGTCAGGGCAACAATCTTCATAATCAATACAAGCAAAATCGCAAAAACATGGATTGTCCTCATTGTAAATTCCGCAACCAATTTCAAAACAAGTATCTCCATTTCCTCCTGTTAATTGATATGGTGATGCAACTTGATTTAAATCTTCAATTTCCGATAAAAACCAAAATGCATTATTCATTTCGAGCGGTTCGAAAATATTTTCATTACAATATTGATTAAATGATTGATTTGAAATTTCCTCAACTAATAATCCAATTAATGCTGCCCCTATATTACTATAGCTATAGCCATTACCTGGCGATGAGTTTGTAAAGTTAGAGTTGCTATTATAAAATTGACCACCAGGAGTAAAGTATTGATTGAGATAGTAGCTTAATTCTATTTGAGAATCTCCATCATAATATGGCATAACGCTCCAATTATCTTTTATTCCAGATGTATGAGATAATAACATCCTGAAAGTAATAGGGACTAGTGGGTAATCTGGATGGTTAATATTAAATGATAGATAATTATCAATATCATCATCAAGGTCAAATAATCCATCTTCAAATAATTGCATTAAAGCTGTAGCTGTTACAGTTTTTGAGATAGATGATAAAATGAATACAGTATTTTCATCTACAAGAATATCATTAACAATATTTGCATAACCAAATTGTTCTTCCCATACAATATTATCATCTTTCACAATTGAAATTGATAATCCAGGTATAAGATGAGTAGCCATGGTTGATTCAATAAAATTAATTAGCTCTTCTTCATCTCTATAATTATTTGTTTGGTTATTATATGCTTGACGTCCTTCTAAACTTTTTTTTATTCTAACTGGAGGCTGATTATCAACAAATTGAGAGAAGATTATATTGAAAATAAAAATTATAGCTACATATATAATCATTATTTAGCTACCTAAGATTAGATTTATAAGTTGTATAGTATCTAAAACATTTATTATTTGGTCTGAATTTAAATCGCCTAGGTTATTGTAATCATTATCTAAGATTAAATTAACTATTAAAATTACATCTTGAATATTTAGAACTTCATCTTGATTTAAATCACCTAGTAGTATGTTGTTAATGAAATCTGTTAACTCATATTGCAGAAAAAAATTCACCAACTCTTCGCTGGCATTGAATCCCCAATTATTCCAAAACCATTCATGCTGCCCACCATTTACTTTATAATGAACAAATTGAGTAGATGATTCATCTTTATAATAAGTATAAATTTCAACATTAGAATTAATAGATTCATATGAGTCTAAATCAAAATCATTAAATGCAGACCAGTAATCAATTGATTCTTCTACAGTTAATGCCTGATCGAAGGATGGGGGGTAGTAATCAACTGTAGCATCATTTGTTCCATGAAAATGAATAATAGGAATTTCTCTTTCATTATTACACTCTTGATCAGAGTTTAGCATAAAATTCCCTGCTACCGAACCAAATGCAGTTATTTCGTTTGATAATTCGCATGCTAATTCATATGCCATATACCCTCCATTTGAATATCCACATGCATAAACTTTATTAAGATTAATTTCAAAGTTTGATGCTACATCATCAATAACTGCATCAATAAAACTAACATCATTTTGTGTATTAAAATCCCAAAATGTACCAACATTCCATGAGGGTGATCCTATTCCTGAATTTACTCCTTGAGGATAAACAACCGCCATATTTTGAGGATGTGCATAATTATGCATTTGAGTGCCAGAATATTGACTTGATGCATTACCACCAAAACCATGCATGTTAATAATTAAGCCTGAGGGCTCTGATGCTTCATCAGGATATGCTATAAAATATGTTCTATTAATTCCATCATGATTTAAATCAAACCATTGAGAAAAACAAAAAGTAAAAGTAAAGAAAATATATATCAAATATTTCATTTTATGGTTTAGCTCCTAATATTTTATAATTTTTATAATCTAAATTTAATTTTGCTTTAAACGCATCTTTCATGTTGATTTCAGTTAAAACACCAAAACCAATATCCATAAGTACTTCTCGCACTTTACTTTCTGCATCTTGGAAGCTACATTTTATATCTTTTGAGTATGAGTATTTCATCTTAAAATATTATTTACAAATTCTACTATATCTATTACATCTAATGATTGATTGCAATCAGTATCAATAGCTAAAGTTTGACATATATCTAAATCTACAAATGAATCAAATAAAATCACATCAACCATTAATATAATATCTAATATGTCTAATTGATCATCATAGTTGATATCTCCATCAATTTCATTACAATCTATTTCTTCATTTATATCTGTTAGGCTTAAAATTAAATGCCCATTATAAAAATTTGTATTTAATGGAGAGAAAGAACATAGATTTCCATTGAAAGATCCACTGGAATTATCTTCCCAGATATACTCATTAAATTCATTAAAATCATCTTCCCAAGAAAATTGAAAGTTATTATTTGTACCATAATCACCATTGTTTGGAGTATACTCATAATATTTAACATAATCATAATATGCATGCTTTGGAGTATCTTCTTCATTCCATTCACCAACCCAGCTTTCCCAGATTGCAGGCCATAGATTCATCATAATATTTTGAGAAAAATTTAAATCATCAACAATTGACTCATTTTGCTGATATACTTCCTCACCATTGACAAACCATTTTATATATTCTGGTGTCCATTCAAAAGCATAATCATGCATTCCCTGGTGAGGATTAAAATCTACATCAATAATTTCACCATAAGACCATGAATTTGGTGTCCCTGGATGATGAGTTGTAAATTGAACGCTACTATCACGATTACCTGTCATTTCTATATCTATTTCATTCCAGTTAAGATTTCCTAAATCTTGTTCCCAATCAGTATTATAAGTGAAAAATGAACTCACCAACCCATTACCATCAGCAGATTTCATTCTTACTTCAAATCTTCCATATAAATAAGATAAGTTAGTTTTTAAAGCACCAGAATTACATCCATCCCAATTAGAACATTCATTCACTCCGCAGCAGTTCCATGCATTTAATTGAGTTATGATATCGCTATTATTAATTGTAAATCCATAGTTTTGGTATGAATCATTAGGATTAAAATCACAGTTAGAAGATAGGGGGGGGTTGCCCACTAGCCCCCAGCCAGACCATGAATCAAAATCACCCGTTATTGAGTGAACATATTGATATTCACCATTATTAAATCCACAAAATGTTCCAGTATATATATCTGAATTATCTGTTTCTGTTAGTTCATATCCCCAATTCCACCCATTCCAAGATCCATTCATTAAAACTATATAATTTCCATCAGGAATCTCAGCATTTGATATGTCAACTTCAAAAGTAACACAGTACCCAAATATCATGGAAAAAAATAATATGCTAAAAACAATTTTTTTCATTTAGAAGCTACAAGTTGAGGAAGTTTTAAAATAGCAGATTTCATGGACTCTTTAGAATCTTTGTAATAGTTTTCACCTATATTTTGGATAAAGTTTAATTTTTTCAAGATTTTCTTAATATTAGAGTTATTATTAAATATGAAAACTTCAATTTTATTATCCCTTACATTTTTAATTAAATCTTCTAAGGCATAGACTCCTGACAAATCTATTGTTGAAATATTATTTATATCTATAACTAGTACTTTATGATTAGGAATATCATTGTAGGATTTAATTAGAAGCTCTGTTGATCCGAAAAATAAAGGTCCTCGTAGTTGTAGAACATTAATAAGCCCCTGATCAATTTTCTGTTTATCCATATCAAAGCCCAAATCAGATATAGGTATAACTTTATATTGTTTTTTTGATTTTATAGTAGTTTTTATATCCTTAATAGAGCGCAAGACAGCAAAAGCAACACCTATTGCTACGGCTATCATTAAATCTTCATAGACTGTAATAAATAGTACAATAATAAAAACTAGTAAATCTGTAATAGGTAATTTTTTTAGAATAGGAAGAATACGATAATCTAAAATATCAATCCCTACTTTAAATAAAATAGCTGCTAAGCAAGCTGTAGGTATAGCTTCAACTAAAAATCCTAATCCTAATAAAATAGCTAGCAATGTTACTCCATGTATAATAGAGGCAAGAGGAGTCTTTGCTCCAAATTTTATATTAGCAACAGTTCGCATAGTAGCTGTTGCAGTGGTAACCCCACCAAATAAACCTGCAGCCATATTTGCCATTCCTTGGCCAAAAGTTTCTCTATCACTACTATGATGTGTGTTTGTCATATTATCTGCTACTTTGCAACTGAGCAAACTATCTAAAACAGCTAAACCTGCCAAGGCTAAAGCTGGTATTATAAATTCTCCTAATCGACTTAAATCAGGTATATAGAATGAGAAGATTTGAGCATCACCTGTATTATTCATTTTATCACCGATATAAGGAATGTTTAAATTCATTAAATAAGCAATACTTGTTCCTATAATTAACGCAGCTAGAGGAGATGGAATATTTTTAAAGGATGCTATTTTTTTTTCTAAAGACTCCCATAAAAACAATATCATAAGTGATGGAATCGCTACATACAAAGCTTCTATATTAATATTTTGAATAGTATAACTAAAATTTTGAAATACTTCGTGAATACTTTTTTCAGACTCTAACCCTACAAATGCATTAATTTGAGTTAGAATTACAATTACACCAATACCACACATAAAACCTGCGACAACTGGGTAAGGTGTATAGTGAATAAATTTTGAAATTTTAATTACTGAAATAATAATCAGAATTAAGCCACTAAGAAATATGATAGAAAATGCTGCTATAAGATCAGGATTATTGGTTGTGCCAATAACAAAAGCGCTCATAAAAGCAGCAATTTGAGCGGCTTTAGGTGCGGTAGGTCCACTGACACCTACCATACATCCACCAAAAAGTCCTCCCACAATTCCACCTGCTATTGCACCCCATATACCTGCTACAGGACCCAATCTTGAAATTTCTCCAAAAGCAAGAGCTAAAGGAAGAGCAATAATCCCAACTGTAATTCCAGCTAATACATCGGCTTTAATATTAGAATGTAGTATTCTTATGTTGTGCCATGGATTTATTTCTTTTAGAGTATTTATTATAAAATTATACATATTTAAAATTTTATCATGCTAAGATTATATTAATAAGCTGGACAACATCTAGTATATTTATTAAATCATCTTGATTTATATCAACTCCATTAGTCTGGTCTACACCTAAAATGATATTTACTAATAAGACTACATCTAAAATGTCAACTGAGCTATCATTGTTGATATCACCAATTATATTATTTTGAATATTATTTAATTTCAGGAAACCAAATTGTCCGCTATCGATTGCAATAATTGCACCACCATCATCAGTTAAATCGATATCCTCACCTGCCCAATCATATGCATAATTAAATAAATCAAGTGAAGAAAAAGTTTCTTCCCATTCAATATCACCATTATTATTAAACTTAATTAGATAAGCATTCCATGTATCAGAACAATCATTTCCATTACATTCAGAGTAATTATACTCATCTCCTGTTCCTGCGATTGTAACGCAACCACCATCATTTGTTGCTTTAATTCCCCAGGCTTCATCATGAATGTACTGTGGATTAAAGCCCCTTGGATTACCTGCTTTTTGATCCCATATCAAATTTCCATTATTATCTAATTTTATAGTATATGTATCCCAATTTTGTGTTCCTGATAAAGTATGCCCTGTAAG
>CEQM01135596.1_pt1 | contig 20781 bp, 21 predicted proteins | sample 531111 | NCBI WGS metagenome assembly CEQM01 (sample SAMEA2621278, study PRJEB7988) | marine metagenome | biome: marine biome (ENVO:00000447); feature: deep chlorophyll maximum layer (ENVO:xxxxxxxx); material: "saline water (ENVO:00002010), including plankton (ENVO:xxxxxxxx)" | depth 120 m
AATTTTTCTTTGGTAACTTCACCTATTATACGAATTGCAAGTCCTGGCCCTGGAAAAGGTTGTCTGAAAACCATCTCTTCCGGTAATCCTAGCTCGACACCTACTTTCCGGACTTCATCTTTAAACAAGTTTCGTAAGGGTTCAATGAGTTGGAAATGCATATCTTCAGGGAGACCGCCTACGTTATGGTGAGTTTTTATTTTTACAGTCGAACCACTACCTGATGATGCTGATTCAACCACGTCAGGGTAGGTAGTTCCCTGAACTATGAAATCGATATTTCCTAATTTCGAAGATTCTTGTTCAAAGACTCGAATAAATGTTTCGCCAATAATTTTTCTTTTTTGTTCAGGATCTGAGATTTCTTGTAAATTTTCTAGAAATTGATTTTTTGCATCAGTGTGTAGAAGATTGATTTCCATGTGTTCTCTAAAAGTGGAAACAACTCGTTCAGGTTCACCATGTCTTAATAAGGCATTATCAACGAAAATACATGTAAGTTGATCTCCGATAGCCTTATGGACTAATGTTGCTGCAACTGCAGAATCAACGCCACCTGAAAGAGCACATATCACTTTTTGATTTCCCACCGTATTTCTAATTTCTGTAATTGTGTCTTCAACAAATGATGAGGCGGTCCAATTGCCAGAGCATTCAGCTATATCGAAAAGAAAATTTCTAAGAATATCTGTTCCTTGTGGGGTATGCGCTACCTCTGGGTGGAATTGAATGCCATAACGATCTTTGGAATCAGAAATTGCTGCGATAGGTGCATTTTGTGATTTAGCAATTACTTTGAAATCAGGAGGTAATTCAGTGATCTGATCTCCATGTGACATCCATACAGAGAGAGAATTTGGAAGATTTTTGAATAGTTTTTGATCTCCACTATTTGTATCAATTAGTGCATGACCATATTCTCGGTTATCAGCAGAGCTAACTGTACCTCCAAGTTTTTGTGCAAGGATTTGCATGCCGTAACATATACCAAGTATGGGAGTATCTGTTTCTAGAACCCATTCTGGTAAATCGGGTGCAGATTCGTCGTAAACAGATGCTGGCCCCCCAGAGAGAATGATTGCTTTAATGTTGTCATATGAAAGCTCTACAGGATCTACATCCCATGGAACTAATTCTGAATAGATGTTTAGTTCTCTAATTCTCCGAGTAATCAACATAGAGAATTGTGAGCCGTAATCGAGTATTAATACCATCTCTGATTGATGGCTATTCTCTCGAGGTGCTTGGTTGTGATCTGTACTGTCAGTTTGAGTGATGCTATTACTGTTAGTACGATTATCCGTTTCCGTCATGGTGTTCTTTTCCAGAGGAGTGGTTGTTAATTGAGATTATCTAGCAAGATTGATTTGGTCAATGTACAGTTACATTCAATAATGATTTGAGGTTGTTTTGACTATTTTACCAAAAACAAAAATCGATCAAATCGCATCAATTATTTCTTCAGGAGGTGTGTGTGCAATACCTACTGATACAGTCTACGGTTTAGCTTCTTTACCTACTGATAATACTGCTATCAATGAATTATTAACCTTAAAAGGCCGACCTGAAGCACAGCCGATAGCTGTGCTTTTTGATGAACTTTCCTCTATTTCTCAATATCTAATATCCTCTGAAATATTAACGCATGTCCAAAATTATTGGCCAGGAGCATTCACTGCAGTTGTACAAGTACATGAAACTGCTGGTTTTGTTTTTCCAGTAATTACTGAGACCAATACCATAGGTATCAGGCAACCAGATAATGACTTAACCAAAAAAATACTAAGGTTATGTGGTGGTGTCCTTGCTGTATCTAGTGCAAATATCCATGGATCCGAACCTGCCAGAAACGCTGATGAGGTTGAAAAAATGTTTGGTAAAAAGCTTGTAGTGTTAGATGGTGGATTATTAAATGAATCTGACCCATCCACTGTAGTAGATCTCACATCGTATCCATATAAAATTTTACGACAAGGTCCCATTGATTTAAGTGATTTGCAAATTGAATGATATTATTAGCTTTTGTTGTCTCTTTAGTAAAATGAATTAAAGAGGGAGGGTAAATTGAATATTGCAATAGGTTCGGATCACGCAGGTTTTGAATTAAAACAAATTTTGATTAATGAACTTCGAGAAATTGATGATCAAGTGATTGATTACGGAACGGATTCACTTGAATCTTGTGATTACCCTGATATTGCTGAACCTCTTGCTATTGCAGTAGCACGGGGTGAACATGATTTTGGAATTTTAATTTGTTCGAATGGTGTTGGACCTTCAATAGTTGCTAATAAAATTGAAGGTGTTCGCTGCGGACTATGCCATGATACTTTTTCTGCACGAAGAGCTCGAGAGCATACTAATTGTAATGTTTTGGCTATGGGTGCATGGGCTATAGGGCGAGGTGCTGCTCTTGAAATTGTAATGGCTTTCCGAAATGCAAATTTTGAAGGTGGTCGGCATGAGCGACGCTTGCAAAAATTAGATCTTATAGACCAAAAGATACGTTCAAAGAATGAATAGTTTTATAGACGATACGGAATACTATAAATCACTTATTACTGAGGAAATGAAATCGATCATCGGATATTCTTCAGAAGGTCTTTTTTCATGGATGCGATATCACCTTGGTTGGGAAGATGATAAGGGTTTACCAATTGAATCTTCACCGGGAAAGATGATTCGATCTACAGGTTTGTTGTTAGCAACTAAACTGTCTGGAGGCGATATTGAAAAAGCTTTACCAGCGGCAGCAGCTATTGAGTTAATACATAATTTTTCGTTATTGCACGATGATATTGAAGATCAGAGTGATTCGAGACGTAATCGACCTACATTGTGGACAGTTGTAGATCAAGCTCAAGCTATTAATACTGGTGACGGAATGTTTATTTTGGGTCGCAATGCACTTTTGCGTTTGGACCGACATGGCATTTCAATACAAAATATTTTAGAAGCTACTAAACGTTTAGATGAAGCTTGTATTTCACTTGTGAGAGGTCAATATCTGGATATTACTTTTGAAACTAGAGATGATGTCTCTATTGATGAATATATACAAATGGCCTTGGGAAAAACTGCGGCTATGTTCGCTGCGCCTTTGTCTATTGGTGCCGTTATTGCAGATGCGAATTCTCCAACAATAGATTCCTTACATCGTGCAGGGCTTCATATCGGAATAAGTTTTCAGATGATTGATGATGTACTTGGCATTTGGGGTGATCCTACAATTACAGGAAAACCAGTAGGTGATGATATTCGTTCTAAAAAAATGACATATCCAGTCATTATGGCTTTTGAAGCTGGTGATGAAAATCTGGTTTCGATTTATAAAAAAGAACAGTTTTCTGATGACGATGTTGAATACATTTCAACTTTGATTGAAAAAACTGGTGCTAAAGAACTTACTGAACTTCGTGCTAAGGAAGAGAATTTATTAGCCCTCAAAGAATTAGAAGACATTGGTTTGGAAAGAAATATGCTGGAACAATTTCAATCTTTTGCTGAAGCTGCTGTTGGTCGAACTACTTAACTCATTTTGTTATGGATTTTCGTTGCTTGTGTGGAGATCGATTAGTAGCATTTGCGAATAGTATTTTGTTTGATTAAATACTTGGCCATACATCCCCAATGTGAAGGGTGAAAATGAATAAGAAAAGCATTCGTGATATTGAGCTCTATGGCAAGAAAATTTTTCTTAGAGTTGATTACAATGTTCAATTTTCGGGAGATCGCATATTAGACGATCATCGTCTCCGTGAATCAATTCCAACGATTCAATATCTTCGTGATAAAGGTGCGCGAATAATCCTTTGTTCTCATCGTGGTAGACCTGCTGGGCAAATTGTTGAAGAACTGCGTAATGATCTGGTTGCAAAGCATCTTTCTTCACTCTTAGGTACTGTGGTAAAAGCTTGTCCTGTCAGTATTGGTCCTCAAGCACAAGATGATACTGATGCACTTGAACCAGGAGAATTGCTGCTTCTGGAAAATGTTCGTTTTCACGCAGAAGAAGAAGACAATGATGATGTATTTGCACAACAATTAGCTAGTTTGGCAGATATTTATGTAAGTGATGCTTTTGGCACTGCACATCGTGCGCATGCTTCTGTAGTAGGTGTGCCGAAATATATACCTGGTGTTACCGGTCTACTATTGGAGCGTGAAGTTGAATATTTGACAAAAGTAACAGACGATCCTCAAAAACCTTTAGGACTAGTCTTGGGTGGTGCCAAAGTTTCTGAAAAATTATCTATCTTAAGTTTTTTGAGTGATAGAGCAGATGTTATTTGTGTTGGTGGAGGGATTGCGAATACTTTTCTTGCGGCTCAAGGTATTGATATAGGTGGTTCTTTGGCTGAACATGATCGAATTGATGATGCTTTTTTAATTATGCGTAAAGCAGCAGAAAGAGATGACTTAAAATTAGTGTTGCCTCGTGATGTTGTGATTAGTGATCCTTCAGGGGAAATTATTGAAGCAGTTTCGGTTAATAGGATACCTCCTGAATTTCGTATTTTAGATATTGGACCGGAAACCATTGATGATTTCCGTGCAGCCCTAGCACCAATGAGTACTATTGCATGGAATGGCCCCATGGGCTTTTTTGAGAGAGAGCCTTTTGATGTTGGATCATTAGCAGTAGCAAAAATATTAGCAGATTTACAGAACGTAACTACAGTTGTAGGCGGTGGAGAAACTGCCGCAGCAATTAATCGTGCAGGAGTGCTTGAAGATATATCTCATTGCTCGACAGGTGGAGGAGCTTCGTTACAATTGCTGGAAGGAAGAATTTTACCAGGACTCGAAGCATTGCCTGATAAGTAACAGCACTAGATCGGTCAAAATATTGCGAGAACGCAAACCTATTATTGGTGGTAATTGGAAAATGAATCTTAACCAAACGGATTCTTTTTTATTACTTAGTGAGCTGAATGAAAAATTAGGTAATTTAGAATTGCCAGAAATTGTTCTCTTTCCACCTTTTATGTGGCTTACTGAAGCAAAAAAAATGCTTAAGGATACTGAACTAATGTTAGGTGCACAAAATGTGTATTGGGAAACAGATGGACCTTTTACTGGTGAAATAAATTCTCACATGCTTGTCGATATTGTTGACTATGTTTTGATTGGACACTCAGAACGTAGACTGCATTTTGGTGAAGAAGATTCCGAAATCAATAAAAAACTGTTTGCAGTTATTGAATCTGGATTGACACCTGTATTAGCTATAGGTGAGCAAAGACATGAGCGTATAGCGCAAGAGACTGCTCAAAAGCTTCGTATACAAATTGAAGAATCCTTTAATAATTTTGAAAAAATCCCTTTAGATTTAGTTATTGCTTATGAACCAGTTTGGGCTATAGGTACTGGAGAACCAGCGCATCCAGAAGAAGCTCAAGAGTCCTGTGCACTTATTAGGGAAATTATACAATCACGCTTTGACTCTTTAACTGCTAAGAATATTCGAATTCAATACGGTGGATCGATAAATGCTGCGAATGCTGCTGAATTTTCTAATTTTAGAGATATTGATGGTTTACTAGTGGGGAGTGCATCATTGGAAGCAACTAATTTTGCGGAGATTTGTACTGCATTTGTATAATAATACTTCAAATGACTAATATTAATCGCCATCTAATCGCTCTTTTTGGCGCTACTGCCTCTGGAAAAACATCTATTGCAGTTGAGATAGCAAAACATTATCCGGTTGAAGTAATTTCTGCAGATTCTCGTCAAATTCGGAAAAAAATGTCTATAGGGACTGCTGCTCCAACTATTGATGAAATGAGTGCAGTTAAACACCACCTAATTGCGATAGTAGAGCCTAATGATCCTTGGACTGTTGAAGAATGGTTAAGAAGGGCCGCAATAGCCGCTAATGATATTTTTAGTCGCAACCATATTCCATTACTTCTTGCTGGGACAGGACAATACGCATGGTCTTTTCTAGATGGCTTAAAAATTCCTTCTGTGCCTCCTGATTCAGAATTTCGATCAGATTTAGAAAAAATTGCAGAATTAGAAGGTGCGAATGTTTTGCATGAAAAACTCCGTCAAATCGACAATGCTTCTGCAGATAGAATTGATTATCGAAACATACGTCGTGTAATACGCGCCTTAGAAATAAACCATTTCACAGGCAGGCCTGTGCAACCTTTAATGAAGACTCCTCCTGATTTCTCATGGAATATTATCGGGTTAGATTGGGATCGTTCTGATTTATATGATCGTGCTGACAGACGTGCAGAATTGATGTATGAAATTGGTTTAATTGAAGAAACAAATAATTTAATTAAAGAATACGGTACTGAATTTGAAGCACTAAAATCGATAGGTTATGCTCAATCCAAAGATTACATTAAGGGTCTTATTTCAAAAGAAAAAGCTATCGAATTGACTCAATTGGACACGCATAGACTTATTCGAATGCAAGATACTTGGTTCAGAAAAGACAATTCTGTAATTAAATGGGTTGAAGGAAATAATCCAAAATCTGTTCTCTCTGCTATTGAGCACATAGTGGGAAAACACGTACGATAAAAGCATGACTAATATATCTTTTTGGAAAATGCATGGTGCTGGTAACGATTTCTTTGTTACTAATCCAGATGCGAACATGTATGCAAAACATGACTGGTCACGATTGGCAGTCGAAATGTGTGACCGTCATCTTGGGGTAGGGGCTGATGGTATTATATTAGTCTTGCCTTCAGAAAACGCTGATATGCGGATGCAGATAATTAATGCTGATGGATCAGAACCTGAGATGTGTGTCAATGGTATTCGATGTTTTGTGAAATACTGTCTTGATCAAAAACTTTGTAACGATATAGATGGTTCTCTAACTGTTGAAACTCTGAGTGGAATGGTAGACACACAATCTACTGTAGGTACTGATGGATTTGTAGAATATGTGCGTATTGAGCTTGCTGAACCTGACTTTGACCCTTTGAGCGTTGGAGTAGAAACTGATCGTCCCCCTCCAGTTCAAAACATGGGCATTTTGGTTAGCGATGATGACGTAGTTGTAAATATGGATTTGGTATCGATGGGGAACCCTCATGCTATCAGCTTTATAGAAACTGAAGTTGCTGACTATCCCCTGACATCGATTGGCCCGTTAGTTGAAAATAATCAGCTTTTTGCGAATCGTACAAACTTTGAAATTGTAAATGTAATGGATCGATCTAATTTAACAGTTAGAGTATGGGAACGAGGTGTTGGAGAAACACTCGCTTGTGGTTCAGGAGCCTGTGCTGTTGTAGCTGCTGCCCATACACGTGGTTTTGTTGATAATCTAGTGAATGTAGAACTTCCGGGAGGAACCTTAAACATCGAATGGGATGGTGAAGGTTCGATTTTTCTTACCGGTCCCGTAACAAAAGTATTCGAAGGAGGTTGGGAAGTATGACGCAAGAAATTGGATCTTCAATGTTGATCCGTAATACCCCAAAAAGTCAAAATGAATGGAAGAAGCTTATTGATTCTAAAGGAGTTACTTCCATAGATACTGACTTTGCACAGATGGCAATAGTTCAAGAAAAAGGTCAGTTAACTGTGCATTGGGCATTTGAAGATATAAATACTATGCGAGAGCATTTTTCGCCGATGTTTGAAGAATTGAAACCTGAGATTGCTGATGCTGATGTTGATTTTATTGCTTTAGATTTGGTTCAATTTCAGAATCGTGATTGGATTCAACCACTGTTACAAGATGCAAATTTTTATTTTTTTGCGGAGTGGATGAATATGGAAAACCCAGGCCTAGATCCTGAAGATATTCCTGATTTTCCTGACGATGTAATTATGCGCCATGCAACAGATGATGATGTAGAAAAAATGTATTCAATTTGGGTTAATTCATATGGTGACTTAACTACTAGCCCAGCTACTTTTGATTATTATCTCGAAAACCAAACTTGGATTGGAGCATTAGAACGTAATGGTGAAGTGGTAGGTTTTGCAATTAATGGACCTGTAGTTTCAGGATCAGGTGAAGTTTTTGAAGTTGCGGTTGATGCTCATTTTGAAGATGAAGGGTACAAATCATTGTTGTTGTCGGCTGCTGCATATCAATTGACTACTCAAGATGCAAGACGTGCCACTATAAAAGTACGACCAGATATAAAGAATGCATTGCGTACTTGTTCTGATTTAGGTTTTCGTCCTGTTATCGGTGGTTTGGAATATCGTCGTTCTACTGACGAAGAATATAACCTGGCCAAACAAGAAGAGCGACGATCAGCATCAGGTGTAAAAGCACGTTTTGGTGATTGGCGATAATTAGTTTAATCTTTCGAAGGGATCTTTATGAAATTTGCTGAACGAGTTGAACAATTACCACCTTATTTATTTGCAGCTATTTCACGGTTGATTGAAGAGAAAAAAAAACAAGGTATTGATGTCATATCTTTAGGTATAGGTGACCCTGATTTACCTACACCTGAACACATTTTGGCGAGTTTAAATAATGCTTCTTCATCACCTGAAAATCATCGATATCCCGAATCTGAAGGGTTACCAGAATTTAGAGAAGCTGTAGCTCGGTGGTACTCTAATAGACATAATGTTGCTCTCGATCCTTCGACTGAGATCGTATCTTTGATTGGATCGAAGGAAGGTATTGCACACTTACCTTTATGCTTTATCGATCCCGGTGATGTTTCTTTAATTACAGACCCTGGATATCCCGTATATGAAATTGCAACGATGTTTGCTGGAGGTTCGTCAATACGTTTACCACTTGAAGAAGAAAATGGATGGATGCCAAATTTGAAAAAAATTGATAAGGAGGTCATTGAAAAATCAAAAATTTTGTGGCTGAATTATCCTAATAACCCCACTGGTGCTGTGGCAACAAAAGCATTTTTTGAAGAAGCAGTTGAATGGGCCCATTCAACTGGTATTTTGATCGCTCATGACCTTGCTTATGCTGATGTAACTTTCGATGATTATATTGCTCCATCAATTTTAGAAATCGACGGAGCAAAGGATGTTGCTATAGAATTTAATTCACTTTCAAAAACCTTTAATATGACTGGCTGGCGTATTGCTATGGCTGTAGGAAATGCCACTGTTATTGATGCATTGACACGAGTGAAGAGCAATATGGATAGTGGAGTGCCACAAGCCATTCAGCAAATGGCGATTACGGCAATGGATGATCCTCGTGACAGTATTACCGCACATAATAAGATTTATCAGATTAGACGAGATAAAGTGTTAAAAGTCTTACGTGATCTTGGTTTAAAAGTGAACACCCCCAAAGCATCATTATATGTATGGGCAAAATTACCTGAAGGTGAATCGAATTCTGGTGATTATGCAGCTCAATTAGTTGAACAAACGGGAGTTGTAGTGACTCCAGGATCTTCATATGGTTCTTCAGGGGAAGGTTATATTCGCATAAGCCTGACAATCGCTGATGAACGGTTGGATGAAGCTTTATCGAGACTTTCTGAGTTTGCATCAACAAAATGACTGAAAGGACTTACTAATTCCCCGTAAACGTAAGCATAAATCTCAATCAACACTTAATAGTGAAGATAACCTTATTATTCAATCAAAAGGCCCAAAAGGATCGTATAGCACTGCACGATTTCGTGAACGTGCATATATAGTTGGCGTTGATATCTTTGGTCAAAATGGGATGCCTCTTAATGAGTCACTGCGAGAATTATCTCGGCTTATTAGAACTGCTGGAGGTTCTGTAGTTGGTACTAGTATTCAAAGACGCCAAAAACCAGACCCTGCTACTTATATTGGGATAGGTAAATTAGAAGAAATCGCTAAAGCACGTAAAGCATCTAAATACAATATGGTGGTGTTTGATGAACCACTCAGTCCATCACAGCAATTAAATATTGAGAATATTTTGGAAGTAAAAGTATTAGATCGTTCTGCTTTGATATTAGATATTTTTGCGAGCAGAGCTCATACTCGTGAAGCTTCGTTACAAGTTGAGTTGGCTCAACATGAATATTTATTACCTCGATTAAGAGGGCAATGGCAACATTTAGAAAGGACAGAAGGGGCTATTGGTACTCGGGGACCAGGAGAAACTCAATTAGAAACGGATCGCCGTTTAATTGGTTCACGGATATCACGCTTAAAACAGCAAATAGAAAACGTAAGAAAACAACGCACTCAACAACGTAGCCGAAGGAATCGATATGGTATGCCAAGTATCGCCTTAATAGGCTATACAAACGCAGGTAAATCATCTTTATTACGATCTTTGGCAGGGGCAGATGTCTTAATTGCAGATGCCCCTTTTGCGACATTAGATCCTGTTACACGACGTATTGGATCACAGAATGGTGAATCTATATTGGTTACAGACACTGTAGGATTTATGCAAAAATTACCTACACAATTGATGTCAGCATTTAGAGCTACATTAGAAGAATTAACTAATGCTGATCTTTTTTTGCACGTAGTTGATTCAGAGACTACTGCAATGAAATCTCAATATGAAACAGTATTAGATACTTTGGGGCAACTTGGACTTTCAGATGTTCCAATAATTACAGTACTTAATAAAGCAGATCTTTTGGTTTATGAAGGGATAATTACGAATATTGCAGAAAATGATTTGGATAGATTGCCTATCCCGCATTTGGATAATTTGGATGGAGATTATTATTACATTTCTGCGACAGAAAATTGGGGTATTGCTGAATTAAGAGACCGTTTGATTCGTGAATTTTTCGGAGCTTAATTAGACGCGTGTTCGGACAGGCATTCTATTTGCTGCAGGATTATTAATCCATTCACGTCCACGATATATCTCGTTAAGCATGTCTCGAATTTCTTCAATGACCTGGGAATGCGAGTAGATGATTCGTTTGCCAGCTTCAGGATTTTTGCTGATAGCCATTTCGACATCTTGAAACCATTTTCCAAGTCTTTGTCCCAAACGTGTTTCTTGCGAGATTGAATTTAACTCTTCAACTGGCGGGTAAGAACCATAATCAATTAAACAGCATAGACGTATTATATTTGTTAAGAATTCACTTAGCGTAAGGGAACCACTTTCAGGTGCATGAGCTAAAGTCCATAGTCCTTGTGCAGTAGAGTTAATTTCATGCCATAGTAAACGTGTTGCACGTTCTAACCCTTCAGAAGGCACCATCTTTGCTTTGGCAATCAATGCATCATGTCTTAGTAAATTATCTGAAATTATTGATGAACCTAAAAGATGCCACCGTGTTTCCATCTCACTACGACCTACTCTTTCGAGCGTGTTTTCTAGATGTTCCAAAGTAAAAATAAAAAGAGATATATTTAGGTTGGAATTAAGATCATGATGTTCTTCTACGACAATAGAAGTTTTTAACAATTTTGAACTAAGCGTGCGTGGTAGTGATTGTATAGTGTCCCGATCAACAATTAACCAGACAATTGAATTTTCCGGTGTTAGTGATAAATTCCATTTTGATCCAGGTGAAACGATAAAAAGCGATATGCGCTCACTAAATTCTACCCAGGGCTGTTGATTGAGGAATTCCTTTCCCCATGTTTCGAGTAATTCATTATGTTGATCGAGATTAAATGGCATTTTAGTCTGACAATTGCCCTATTTCATTTAAGGCTGCTTTTACTTCATCAACATTATGAAACATAATTCCCTCACGAAGTGCATCAAAGCCATCCACAACATCATCACTGATATCATTTGCATAACATATATCTAGAAAATCTGAACGTGTTGCTTCAGATGTAAACTTAAAAATATGTGATGCAATTTCTTCGTAATCACCCCAAGATGCAGGCATATCTCCTCCAGTCTAATTTGTAATAATATTTAAATTTGCTGTAACATAAATTAGCAGTGCAATTCAATGCGCACCAGTAAATCATAATTAGATCGCAATAGAGTATCCAAAAAACCAGGTAAAGAACAAGGACTTAACTCAGTATAAGACTTAATATATCGATAATGATGAAATTTTTCTGGGGACGATATTTTGCACTTAGACAAGCACGTGAACAATGGTTGCTTACATTAGTTACTGTGGTTGGCGTTTTGATTGCTGCAGCCTTACTTGCAGCAGTCCCTATTTATTCAAATACAATGTCCGACTTAGGCCTTAGATTTCGATTAGAAAAAGATCTATCAGCCCCAATTGATCGTGCTTCTTATACAACTATTGAAGGATTTTCACTTGGTGATAGAAGCGATATTAAATATCGGGATGCATTGGAGAGAGTCACATCTACAAGATTCTCATATTTAAGTGAAGAAACATTTGTTGAGATACGTTCAAATCGACTCACAGCTTCTTTGTTGGCAGAGAATAATAATATTTCTGAAGAGAAGACACTATTTCAACTTGCAAAAGAATCTTCAAAACAAGATGCATGGGGTGTTTTTTTTATTTGGCCATCAAATTTTGAAGACCATGTGAGTATTGTTGAAGGACGTTTACCTAGCAATGAGAGCAAAGATTTGGAAGTTGTTTTACCTAATGGATTTCAACAACACATACAATTGAGCGATAAAATTCTACTTAGCCTGCCGAAACATGATGACTGTCAAAATTTAGAGAAATCTCAAGATGCCCAAATTGCACAAGATGAAAAATCATGCGAACCAACTTTAAATCTTGGTGGCTATTTTGTAGCCTCAGTTGTTGGATTTATTAAGCCAAATAATGCTGAAGATTTACGTTGGCAATTCGCTCAACTTAGAGAATCTCCCGGAGATTGGAATGTATCAACTAATCTAATTAATCCACGTTCAGGTGTGTATTCAGCACGCGATGCTGATTATGGTACTTCTCGTGCTACTGAAGAATTTGGTGGTATGCCCTTGATTACAAGTCAATACCATCTAGAAAATATTTTGGCATTGGGAGTGCCAGATCTTACAGTTCGTCAACGCGTTGGAATTATTCCCGATGTTAAGAGCATTAGTATTTCAAATGTTTCTCGCATAATTGATGATTTTTCCAGTTGGACAAATGATATTAATAAAGGATTAGGATTAGTCGCTGTTCCTACAAGTAAATTGGATTCTGTTTTAGAAAAATATAGAAACACACAATCTTTTTCAAAAATCCCATTATTTCTTATTTTGTTGCAAGTAGTTGGAATTGTATTTTTCTACTTAGTTGTTGTTTCTAAGCTTTTTCAAGATCGTCAATTTAATGAAATACAATTATACGTGACACGCGGTGCGAATAATCTCCAAATAGTTGGTTTGGGATTTGTGAGTGCCCTATTACTTGTTTTGCCTGCAATATTTCTAGGACCATTGTTAGCGGAACGGGCAATTGCTTTTCTAGGTTTCACACCACAATTTAATGTAATTAGTGAAGGTGATTTCCTCCCAACGATTATTGAGTTTGATTCATTTTTATTCTCGACTGGTGGAGCAATACTAGGACTTATTGCTCTTTTAGTTCCGGCGATTTTATTAACAACCAATAATGTGTTGAGTTCACGAATTGACAGAATACGACCTTCACAAAAAAATATTCTTCAGAAATATTATCTTGATATGTTGTTTGTTTTATTAGCCGTTTTATTGGTTTGGCAATTAAATCAAAGACAAACCATATTTGATCCCGATTCCGTAGGAGGTTGGTCGGCTGATCCTGTTTTGTTATTTACTCCTTTTGTTATTACTTTAGCTGTAGCCAGTTTATTACTTCGTTTTTACCCTCCATTACTAAAAATTCTCATCAAACCATTGATGTTGTTCAAAGGTGTGATTATTCCAATAGGATTAAACAGAACCACAAGAGATCCTGGGGTATATGCACGTTTGATGTTGTTATTGGTAATGTCAATTGCAGTTGGTACGTTCGCAGCATCTTACGGGCCTACAGTAGAGAAATCGTATATTGAGAGGATTCATTACGATAATGGTGTTCAATTTCGAGCAACTGTCAAAGATCCTTCGCATTGGGAAAAAACTAGTATATTGAATGAAATTCGCTCTATCGATGGAGTGAAAGATGCAACATTAATCCATCGAGGCATTATGTCGACTCCATGGGGCGCTGAAATTCCTTTTTTAGCAATTGATGTACATCAAGCAAAAAAATCGATGCAATTTCGTGGTGATTTTGGTAACGAAGAATTCACTATGAATTATCTTCTGGGACTTCTTGAATCAGAAGTCCCACCAGGTGGTGGATTACCTTTGCCTCTGTTGACAGAAGAAATCCAAATATCTGTATTCACTGAAGGGCTCTCTGAGAATGGAGTTCGTCAATATATACGTGCTGTATATCAAGACAGTGAAGGTAATTTTGAAATAGCAGGGCTATCTAGTCCTCGAGGAGGTTTCGGATGGAAGAAAATTACCGGTTCTGTCCCAACAAATTTAATCCCTCCTCTAAAATTGCTTAGTCTAATGATTGCCGATCAACGTACTCCTGAACTTCGTACGAGTGGTTCATTATATTTTGATGACATTATTGCTGTGGATAAAAATGATAATCAGCATGTGATAGAAAATTTTGAAGGCTCACATGGATGGGTTATGTACGGTGCACGGACACAAGAAGAAAATTTTTCAATTACATCGGATAAGCATCGTAGTTATAATCATGCAGCTCGATGGGATTGGAATCATGCTATTGTTCCATCGAAGCGAGTAATTGGACCAATAGATCCGATGGTTCCTTTGTCAGTTATTATGAATGATAAAGCTCTGGGATCATTTCGTACGTCGGTCAATACTATTTCAGAAACGAACATTGATGAGGTGCTTTTACCTTTGAACATTCGTGCTGAAGCTAACATGTTCCCAACAATGGATCCTGAAAAAGGGTTTATTATTATTAATTATGATCACCTTCGAACAGCTGGTGCTGCTTTAGGTAATCTTGAAATCATTGAACAAAATGAACTATGGATCGAGTTCGATTCTGATACTTCTATAAGTGATCAGCAATCAATAATTACTTTATTACAAGAAAATGATACTTTAATCCCCTTTGAATATTCATATGAACCATATTTATTAAGTACTCGATTAGAAGAAGCTCGTTCGGATCCTACTTTACATGCATCAGGTAGTGGAATTCTCTCTGTGGCATTTTCTGCAGTATTATTACTGGCATTTCTAGCTTTTGCGGTTACCGTCCTTGTGAGTACTTACTCTCGAATGATTGAATTTGCTTCATTACGGGCTATAGGTTTTTCATCTGTCCAAATACTGAAAGCAATGTTAATTGAATGGGGTGCCATTTTTACTCTTGGTATAGCTGCCGGTGTTTTGTTAGGGCGTCAAATAGCAAATATTATGATGTCATTTCTATCAGTGACTGATAGAGGTGATCCTGTTGTACCTTCATACATAATAGAGACTGATTGGACAACGCTAATGAGTGGCATTGTTATACTTTGTATGTTGTCGTTTATTTCATTAGTATTCATTTGGAATTCTGTGGCGAAGAAACCAATAATCGAAGCTCTAAGGAAGGGTAATACGTAGAATCCCTTGGGGAGAGCCATTTTCTATTTTTATGCTAATTCGATCTCCAACTGCTAATTTTTTATTTCTTTCGATGATAAAAAATTTTCCCGGTCCTAGATATTCGATTACACTTTCACGCCCATTGCTGCTTAAGAATATTTTTTGAGGGGTTTCATTACTAATAATTTCTGTTAATGAACCACTAGTAATAACTTTCCCTGTTATTCCACCGGCTTCAAATCCAGTGAAACCTGCACCTGAAAGAGGTGTACCAACAGGATGAGAGTTAGATAATAAAGGATCCTCGATGATTAGAGATTCTATTTGAGGTGAACTCAAAGATGATCCGATATTCATTCCTAAGACAGTGCTTATAGCAATTAAAGACAATATTACGAATGTGTATAAGATTAGTTTTTTTTGAAGGGTATTTATCATTCTTCTTTTCCCTTAAAAAAGACAACACCATTGATAATTTTTTCAGAATAGTAACGTTCTCCCCCCACTACAACTTGCATCCCTTCTTCAAGTTGAATTAGATCATTCAATGGCTTCAAATGTTCAATACTTAGGCCCTGTAATGAGAACTCGAGCGTTTGTGTATCTAGTTGATTATTAACTGAAGGTTCAGTTTTGATAGATAGAATACTATCTTCTATTTTTGTAATTATTCCAGAATGGAACGTATTTTGATTTTTAGTTGTAGTTTGCGCTTCAACCGTTAGTTTAATTTTTTCTTGTTGAGGTTGATATTTATATAAAAAACCCGCAGAAAATGAGATCACCGTAATAATAATTAATAGTGTGATAGGGGCTAAAATATTACGCGAAATTACCACTGCCAACTAATTACCTAATCTGGTTTCATACCCTAAAGATAGTATTTCCTCTATATATTCTGATTTCCAACCAGGGTGTGGAATACGAATCTTTCGTTTTCTAAATTCGTTATGGTAGCTAAGATATTCTGCCTCAAGTCTATCCCGCCATGCGACCTCTTCTTTATATGTATTTGGATCAACATCCTCTAACCTTTTTTCTAAGTTGTTAATTTCTAGATCTATGTCATCTCTCCATAGATCTGATAAATAATCTAATGCATCTTCTAGATCCCTGCGGCAATCTATAATGTATGCTTCAAGTAATTGATCAGTATTCGCATTCATTCCCGGGACATTCTCTTCGTTTGAGCATGCTTCACAAAGGGTAATTAACTTTCTTGCCTCGCATTCATTCCCACGAGGGCATTCTCTATGTCTAGGCGCATATTGGTTAAGGCTAGTGCGTCGTGAATAAGAAACAACCAACTCTGAAAAACCTAATGAACATTTTGGGCATGTCAATACGTCAGAAAAAATTTGATTAATTGTCGATTCCCAATTGATTTGCATTTAGTCCTCGATGAGAGATCTTTCCAATTGGAATCCGCCAGATTGACCTGGCATTTCTTCAACTTCGACAGTAATTAAAGTGATGTTTGCTTGTTTATTGTGCAGTAATTCTTTATCGATTTGATGGCATATCCATTCTGCTAATAATTCTGCAGTAGTATTTTCGATTGCTAACACAGCAACATCACTTTGAGGGAGCTGATAAACGCGATTGTCGAAAGATAGATGCCATGTCTCTTGTTCAAGTGTACTTGATAGTAGATTGGATTTTGCTTGTAGAAGGAATTTATGATCTAACTGATCACAGATATCACGCGTAATACCTTTGATTTTTGAAAAATCTATTACCCAAAAATCATTTGTAAGTGATCCTTCTACTTTTACACTTACAGAATAATTATGGCCGTGCAGAGGCTCTAGCTCATTACCTAAAGTAGCCATGTGTGCAGATGCAAATTTCAAACGTACGCCACTTACTGATACATGGCGTTTATTCATGGCACTGCCCTCTATATACTTGACATAACTATATTGCCATTGTTTGGAAGAGTTCTTCTACAGATTTTTGGGTAGCTCCAGTGCGTTCTCGTGCAAGGTCTAACCGTTCGTGTGCGGGGATACTATCTTCTCTTTTGTAGATTATGCCAACTGGGATACGACTATCTCGTGCTAGTCGATATGCCGCATCGATGTCACCAGCATCATGTCCTTCTTCTATGGGGTAGGCCATTGGTAGGATGCCTTCTTTTTCATTACCTTTTAACGCTGCATAATTATCATTATAGGTTGTACATGGTGATTGTACATGAACGATAGAAAACCCCGGATATTCCATGGCTTCTGTAATTAATTGTTGCATTGCTTTTACTTGTGTTGAAAGTGTTGAAGCAAGAAACGATACACCAGCTGCTAAGTATGTTTCTAAAGGCCTGCTTGGGTCATCTAATTTTCCGTATGGAGTTGTTGACGTAATCACTTCTATTTCTGTAGTTGGAGACGCCTGTCCTTTAGTGAGACCGTAAACACCGTTATCCATGATGATTGCAGTTACGTCGATATTTCTTTTTGCCTGTGGACCAATATGTTCTGCACCAATACTTAAAAAATCACCATCACCAGAAACGATTAATACGTTTAAGTCTGGGCGACTAGATTTTAATCCATATGCAATAGGTAATGTACGTCCATGAATGCCATGAATTCCAAATGGCTGAGGTCCTTCCTGTAAGTGCACAAGATTTCCTGAACAGCCTATGCCTGCAACAATTACTGAATTTTCTATGGGTTGTGATAAAGTAGCAGCTCGGTCAGTGAGTGCGGCTTCAACTGCACGTTTAACACCAAAGTCGCCACATCCTGGACACCACTTAAAATCATACTCAGGATTTCGCTTACTCATGAAACCAACATCCTTCCAGCACGTTCCTGAACAATTTCAGTTATACGTGCTTCTAATACATTTTCTTTGAACGGCAGACCCGTGTATTGCGTAATGGGTTCAGCCTTAATTCCCTTAGCTCTTAAGATTTGTGCTAATTGTCCTAAGTAGCTCAATTCAGGGACTAAAACTAAATCTTTCGAAAGTAATTCATCAAGTAAGGCAGTAGGTAAAGGATTTAAGTACATTGTGTAGTACCAAGCAATATCTTCACCTTTGGAACGAAGCGATTGAAACGCTGCGTAAGTTGGTCCTTTAGAACTACCCCATGGAAGTAATGCTATAGAAGAATCAGTATTTTCAGCTTCATAATGACCGTCCATTAGCAATTCTAACTTTTTGAATCTTCTTTCTGTCATGCGGATATGAACATCAGGTAAATGTGTAGTATCTCCTTGTTCATCATGTTCAGATCCATTTGCTACATATGCTCCAGGTCCTCCTGGCACAGGGAAAGGAGAAACTGCGTCACCCTTGTAACGTTCATTGCCTTCAGAGCCATCAGAGACTGATCTGTTTTCAACAACAAGCTTGGACATATCTGGCTTTAGAATATCTTGTTGACGTTCAGCAATAGATGCTTCAGACAGTAAAATAACTGGTCCCTGATACCTTTCAGCCCAATTGACAGCATCAGCAGCAGCCCAAAATGCCTCTTCTATCGTCCCAGGAGCGATGACGGGTACGCTCATATCACCATGGCCTGGATTGATTGCTACTATCAAATCTGATTGTTCAGTTTTCGTGGGTAATCCAGTGGCAGGTCCACCACGTTGAATATTTGCTACTACTAACGGTATTTCTGCCATCCACGCCAAACCTAATCCTTCGCCCATGAGACTTAATCCTGGGCCAGCAGTCGAAGTCATAACTTTCTTACCAGAAAAACCCGCCCCTATTAATGAGGCTATGGATTCGATTTCAGAGCTAGCCTGACCTACAAATTTATCGGAACCATGCAAATTTGATTCCATGTAAACAAGCATGGTTGTAGCTGGTGAAATCGGGTATCCAATAAAACTATCAAGGCCAGCGGCTATGGCTCCCAAACAGGCAGCTTCGAAACCTTTTATTAAGATTCGCTCCCCTTCAATTGATTTGGGTGATTCAAGAGAGTCAAGAGACATTCCTAATTCTTTAGCTGCTTCGGCCCCCATATGTAAGGCTTTGATATTACCTTCAATTATTTGTTCATCACCTGGTCGACCTCTGCTGAATCGTTTTGTCACGAACTCTTCTAAGTAGCCAAGTGGAAAGTCTGCTAATTGTGCTACCGCACCAATAACGATCATGTTTGCGGCACGTGGGTTTCCGGCATCTCGAGCCATCTGATCAGCTGGAAGTCCGATCGCTCTCGGATCATCTAGTTCAAACTCTTCTGAATTATAGACAACAAAACCAGTACTGCTGAGCTCTTCCACATTGTGATCATAGGCATATTGATTAAGAGCAACTAATACATCAAGCTCGTCTCCGGAAGATAGTATTTCTTCAGTTGAGATACGCGCTTGACCCCAAGCGGGACCACCTTTGATTTGTGAAGGAAAAGTGGAAAATGTAAGAATGTGATAACCAACTGCTGCAGCGGCAGCAGCTAAAATCTCTGAGCCTCCAACAACACCTTGTCCACCTTCACCTGCGAAGCGTACGACGAGATTGTTACTCATAACTGTGGCCTTCTGGGGGGAGTACGATCAAATGTTAAGTAACTATTAGGATACGATCCAATTACTTCTTGTTCTACCTTATTTGTAGTCAATTCGATCAACCTCATTTCTTACATTTACAGTACTGAATATTTATATTTGTTTATACAATCTTTTACTGTCTAGTTCATTAAATATCAACAAAGATATTTTATAATTCCATAAATTATTAGATTGTTTAAGACTACGCTCAACGTTTTTTAAGATTAAGATTATGTGTCATAAATAAAACTGATTCTTATTTGGCTTTTTTTTTATATACTAGCGATGAAAGTAGGAGATCATGGTAAAGGCATTTGTATTAGTGGTAACGGATCCTCCTGTGCAGAGAATCGTCTCTAATCAACTTATTGGACTTCCCTATGTTGTTGGTGTTCATGAGGTTATGGGGCCTTACGATATCGTTGTTGAATTGGAAGCTGAACAATTAAATCAAATTTCAACAGTGTTGTCGGATTCTATTCGAGCAATTGAGGGTATTAAATCTACGACTTCCTTAGTTGCGTTCCCCGTATAATTAAAACGATTGTAGAATTACGCCACACTCTGATGTAATTCTAAGGATTGTGGTATGAAATTTTCAACGATAACTAAATGAAAAAGTTTTTGTTGCTCACATGTATTATTTTAGGTGCTTTTGCGTGCACTGGCACTACAGATTCTGATGAATTGATTGAATTGCGTGAAGAGATAGCGATATCGAAAGATCAGGTAGCTACTGCCACGGCTACAACTGTTGTCCCATCTATGCCGACTGTTGTCGCACCTATACCAACTGTTGTTCCACCTATACCAACTGTTGTTCCACCT
>CEQM01257725.1_pt1 | contig 20636 bp, 19 predicted proteins | sample 531111 | NCBI WGS metagenome assembly CEQM01 (sample SAMEA2621278, study PRJEB7988) | marine metagenome | biome: marine biome (ENVO:00000447); feature: deep chlorophyll maximum layer (ENVO:xxxxxxxx); material: "saline water (ENVO:00002010), including plankton (ENVO:xxxxxxxx)" | depth 120 m
GGATGTTAGAATATCTTTTATACCGTCTCCATTTTGATCATCAATGATTTGGGATGTGTAAAAATTATACCATCCGCTATCATTTGGATTCGATTCTTCTGTCCAAAATTCCCAGATGACATCACCATTATTACCATTAATTAATCTTAATTCTGCATCTCTTCCACCAATTAAAATATCGTCAATATTATCATTATTGAAATCAAAAAATTGAGGACTGGTAAACATCTCTCCTCTGGTTTCTACTTCCCATAAGGAGTATCCATTATTTCCATCTATTGCAATTACTCCATATGGAGTTGGGTATTCCTCTGTTCCTCCCCCCATAACGACATCGCGAATACCATCATTATTTAAATCGGTAGTTCTTGGAGATGAATAACTCCTAATGATAGGAGTGTTATTTACCCAGGATATGTCCTGAGCTATTAATTGAAATGAAAGTAAAAGAAAAAAAAGCGTTCTCATAGATGAAAAATAAAAATTTATATATATCACAAAGATAAACACTTTCAAATAGATTTAATAATAAATTATAAATGACATTGATTTAATTTATATTTACGTTCAATAATTAATTTTATATATGAAAATAACAGAAAAAAAAATAGGCAAAACGGGTCTTATATTAGAGGCAAAAGTTGATTATACTGACTATAGTAATGCTCTCGAATCTTCTTTGAAGGATTATAGAAAAAAAGTTAATATACCTGGTTTTAGATCAGGAAAAGTTCCTATGAGTCTTGTTAAAAAGAAATATGAATTACCAGTGAAAGTTGAAGAAATCAATAAATTACTTTCTAGTGCAATTCAAAATTATATTACCGAAAAAAAAATATCTATAATTGGTGGCCCTATTCCTGTTGACAATAAAATTGATTTTGAAAAATCAAATGATTATGTTTTTGAATATGAATTAGGTCTTAAACCAACTATAGATTTATCAAAAGCAGAAAAATCAAAAGTAGATTTTTGGATAATTGACCCATCCATTAAGGAAGTAAAAGAGCATATCGAGGGTTTGACAAAAAGATTTGGACAAGTTACTCAAGTTGAAAAAATGCAAAAAGATGATATGTTAAATGTTCGATTTGAAGAATTAGAAGGAGTGAATAAAAAAGTAGATGGAATTTCACATTCAACATCGTTATTAGTTAGTAAAATAGCCGACAATACAATTCGAGATAAATTTTTAAAATTAAAAGTTAATGAAAGTATAAGTATTGCTATTCATAAAGCATTTACTAATCATGCTGATATAGCCTCAATGCTTAATATTTCAAAGGATGAAGTAGAGAGTTTAAAAAGTGATTTTGCTTGTACAATTAATACTATTAATAGGTTAATTCCTGCCGATCTTAATAAAGATTTTTATAAAAAAGTATATCCTGAAAAAGATATTAAAAATGAAAAGGATTTTAAAAAAGTTATAAAAGATGAATTAAGTAGTCGATATCTAAAAGAGTCAGATAGAAAATTATTTAATGATGGCTCAGCTCTTTTTTTAGAAAAGACCAAAGTTGATTTACCTGATGAATTTCTTAAAAAATGGTTAAAAATGAATGCTAAAAAAGAGTTTCTTGAAGCAGAATTTGAAAAAGAATATCAAAATTATGTTAAGTATTTATCATGGCAGCTTATAGAAAATAAGATATGCGAGGAAAATAGTATTAAGATTACAAATGAAAAACTATCCTCTTTTACTAAAGACCATGTGTTAGAACAAATGAAAAATTATGGTAATATTAATATGGGTTCTAAAGAGATAGAGGGAATTGTTAAAAATATTCTTAATAATAAGCAAGAGGCTGAGAAAATGACCAACGAGTTAGTATTAATTGAGCTAGTACAGTATTTTAAAAGTAAAATGAAACTAAAAAAAAATACAGTTACTTTAGATGAATTTATTAAATTAGCTAGTAATCAAAAATAATTTTATTGTGGATAGCTCAAAAGAATTTAAAAAATATGCAACTAAGCATGCAGGTATAAGTAGTATGACTTTACATAATTATACATCTGCTTACAGTAATTATATCAATCCAACTATTACAGAAGAAATAACAGAAAATAGAAGGCAAGTTACTATGGATGTTTTTTCTAGATTAATGCAGGATCGTATAATATTTTTAGGAGTACCAATTAACGATACTGTTGCAAATATTATTCAAGCTCAACTATTATTTTTAGAATCGGCAGGACCAAAAGATGATATTGAAATATATTTAAATACACCTGGAGGTCAAGTTTATGCTGGCTTAGGGATATATGATACAATTCAATTTATTTCTTCTAATGTTTCTACAATTTGTACCGGTATGGCTGCTTCAATGGGTGCAGTTTTATTATGTGCAGGTGAAAAAGGAAAAAGATCTGCACTTCAACATTCACGTGTTATGATACATCAACCGCTAGGCGGTACTCACGGTCAAGCATCTGATATTCAAATTGCTGCTAGAGAAATTGAAAAATTAAAAAGTGAGCTATACTCCATTATTGCTGAACATTCAAATAAAAGTTATGAACAGGTTGAAAAAGATGGTGACAGAGATTTTTGGATGACTTCTAAAGAAGCATTAGAATATGGTATGATTGACGAGATTTTACAACCAAATTCAAAAAAATAAAATTTTATAATGAGTAAGAGTAAAATTGAGATTTGTGCTTTTTGTAATAAACAAAAGTCAGATGTTAATATTCTAATTACTGGTAATACTGGTAATATTTGTGATACTTGTGTTTCTCAAGCAAATAGTATTGTTAAAGAAGAGCAAGCACAAATAAAACAAAAAATTGTTAAAAAAGATTTAGAGTTATTTAAACCTATAGAAATTAAGTCTTATTTAGATCAGTATATTATAGGACAGGATAAAGCAAAAAAAATTTTATCAGTAGCAGTTTATAATCATTATAAAAGAATTTTGTTTTCTCAACAAAATAAAAATGACTTAGAATTAGATAAATCTAATATTCTTGTTATTGGTGAAACTGGAACTGGTAAAACATTATTTGCTCGTAGTATTGCAAAAATGTTAAATGTGCCTTTTTGTATAGTTGATGCTACTTCAATGACTGAAGCTGGATATGTTGGGGAGGATGTGGAATCTTTATTAACTCGACTATTACAGTCAGCGGATTATGATGTTGAAAATGCAGAAAAAGGCATTGTTTTTATTGATGAAATTGATAAGATTGCAAGAAAATCAGATAATCCCTCTATAACTAGAGATGTTTCAGGAGAAGGTGTTCAACAGGCATTACTAAAATTAATGGAAGGAGCAGTTGTTAATGTTCCTCCTCAAGGAGGGAGAAAACATCCTGATCAAAAATATATTCAAATAAACACAAATAATATTTTATTTATATGTGGAGGAGCTTTTTCAGGTATTGATTCAATAATTAATAATAGAATTGGTAAACTTGCTCTTGGTTTTTCTAGAAGAAAAAAATCTATCAAAAAATCTAATGTTTTACAATATGTTTTACCTCAGGATGTAAGAAGATTTGGGATAATACCCGAGTTATTAGGAAGACTTCCCATATTAACTCATCTGGATCCATTAAATAAAAAAGTTTTATTACAAATTTTATTAGAGCCAAAAAATTCACTTATTAAACAATATCAAAAATTATTTGAGATGGATGGTGTTAAGTTGTCAATTGATACAAATGTTTATGAACTAATTGTTGATTGTGCTTATGATTTCAAGTTAGGTGCTAGAGGCTTACGCTCAATTTGCGAAAAATTATTTCTTGATGCATTATATACTATACCAAATAATAATAAGAAAAAAAAGATATTTAAAATAGATTTAGAATATGCTAAAAATATTTTAAAAGAAATTGAATTCAATAAATTTCAGGAAGCAAGTTGACTTATTTTCTTAAGTGTTAAAAATGTAAAATCATATTTATGTTTTTTATCTTTTTTATGAAATTTGGAGTTTATCACTTCCCATTGTTTCATGTTAATTTCTGGAAAAAAAGTATCGCCATTGATTTTAGCATGTACACGGGTTAGGTAAATTAAATCAATTAAATCATTACTAATTGCATAGCTATATACCATACCTCCTCCAATGATAAAAATATCTTTTTTTTCTTTTTTTCCGACTTGAATTGCTGATTCTAAACTATTTGTTATTATACAATCTTTAGCAAAAAAAGATTTATTTTTTGTAATAATAATATTTTTTCTATTTTTTAACGGTCTAAATTTTTCAGGAATTGAAAGGTAGTTTTTTCTACCCATAATTACAGTTGTATTTAAAGTCATTCTTTTAAAGAAGTCCATATCATTTGGTAAATGCCAGGGAAGATCGTTCTTTACTCCAATTACATTATTTTCTGATGCTGCTACTATTAATTTTATTTTCAAAATATATTTTTTAAACTGCTATAGGTGCTTTAATATGAGGATGTGGATCGTATCCACCTAATTCAAAATCTTCATACACAAAATCAAAAATACTTTTTCTATTTTTAATTATCATTTTAGGTGCTTTTTTAGGTGTTCTGGAAATTTGTTGTTTTGCCTGTTCAATATGATTAAGGTATAAGTGAGCATCACCTAATGTGTGTATGAACTCACCTGGAATTAAATCACAAACTTTTGCAATCATCATAGTAAGTAATGCATATGATGCTATATTAAAAGGTACCCCTAAAAATACATCTGCACTTCTTTGATATAATTGACAAGATAATTTATTATCGACTACATAAAACTGAAAAAAAGAATGACAGGGTGGTAGTGCCATTTTTGGTATCTGTCCTACATTCCATGCACTAACAATTAATCTTCTTGAATCAGGATTTTTTTTTATATCATGAATAACATTTTTTATTTGATCAACTTTTGTACCATCTTCACTAGGCCATGATCTCCATTGATAACCATACACAGGTCCTAAATTACCATTCTCATCAGCCCATTCATTCCATATCTTAACATTATTATCTCTTAGATACTTAATATTTGTATCACCTTTTAAGAACCAAAGTAATTCATGGATAATAGATTTTAAATGTACTTTTTTTGTTGTTACTAGTGGAAAAGAATTTTCTAAATCATATCTACTTTGATGTCCAAATATACTGATTGTTCCCGTTCCTGTTCTGTCAATTTTTTTTATTCCGTTTTCAAGAACGGATTCGATAAGATTTAAGTAATTTTTCATATTAATATACCTACTATTACTGCTGTTAATAAAGATGCAATTGTTCCACCGATTAGTGCTTTAATTCCTAGTTTAGATAAATCGATTCTTCTATCAGGTGCAATTGCTCCAATTCCTCCAATTTGAATGCCAATAGATAAAAAGTTTGCAAATCCACATAAAAAATATGTAGCCATAATCTGAGTTTTTTCTAATAACATATTATTTTGCATCATATTACCAAGTGATTCATATGCAATGAATTCATTTGCAACAGTTTTTTCTCCTAGTAGTTGACCTGCAAGTAAAATGTCTTCAAATGGAATCCCAATTAGCCAAGCAATTGGTGCAAATAAATATCCGAAAATCATTTCTAATGATAATTGATTGTAAATATTATCCGTATTATTGAGAAAATCATTAATACCACAATGATATCCAATTAAGTGAAGTATTTCATTAATAAGAGCAATAAATGCTACAAATACTAAAATCATAGCTCCAACATTAACTGCTAATTTCACTCCTTGAATTGTTCCGATTGCAATCGAGTCAAAAACATTTGAGCCAATAGTTTCTCCTTTTGCCATTATCATTTTTGTATTAACTTTTTTAGTTTCAGGTAATAGCATTTTACAAGCAACTATTGCTGCAGGTGCAGACATAACTGATGCGGCTAGTAAATGTGGAGCAAATTCTTCACCTAACATTGCTGTAAAAGCAATAAAAACCCCACCGGCAATGGTTGCCATCCCTCCGCCCATCAAACATAGTAGTTCTGATTGGGTCATCTTAGAAATATATGGTCTGATTAATAACGGTGATTCTGTTTGTCCTAAAAATATATTACCTGCTGCAGCTAAGCTTTCAGCACCTGATAATTTGAGAGTTTTTTTCATGATAATAGCAAAGAAGTAAACAATTCTTTGCAGAATACCCAGGTAAAATAACAGGCTTGTTAGTGCAGAAAAAAATACAATTGTAGGTAAAATTTGAAAGGCAAATATTGCACCAAATGATGGGTTATTAACTAATGTTTCTCCAAATAAAAATATAGCACCTTCTTTTGTAAAATTTAAAATTGATAAAAATATATTACTAATGCCTTCAAAAAGGTTTTCAATTATTTTTATTTTTAGAATGCATATTGCAAATAAGATCTGGATCAAAAGGCCTTTTACAACAGTTTCCCAGTCAATTTTTTTATTATTTGATGAAAAAATATAACATATTGATAATAATGCTATTATACCAAGTAAACCCCTAAAAATTGCTTCTATATTATTCATCTATTTTATTTATTTGATCTCTAATTTTAGCTGCTAGTTCATAATCTTCTTTTTTTATAGCACTAGCAAGTTGTTGTTCTAAGTCTTTTCGATTCACTTTATTTTCTGTTGATTTTATTTGTTCATCTAGTTCTAAGTCATCTTCAATATTTAGACCTAAATCAGATTTTTCATTTAAATATTTTGTAGCTTTTTCAAAAATCTTTTTATAAGTAAATATTGGTGCATTAAATCTTATTGCAACTGCAATAGCATCGGAAGTTCTAGCATCAATACTAAAAGTTTCCTTTGTTTTAATATTTAAAAAGTTTATAGATGAAAAAAAAATACCTTTTTCTAATTTATGTATAATGACTTTTTCTAAAATTAAGTTGGCTTTTTCAGATATAGATTTAAATAAATCATGTGTTAAAGGTCTTGGGGAAATAATATTTTTATCTAATCCAATTGCAATAGCTTGAGCTTCACAAGCTCCAATTACAATAAATAATTTCTTAATACCATTATCTTCTTCTAAATATAGTGCATATGCTCCAGACTTAAATTGACTATACTTTAAGCCAACGATATTAAGTTTAATTAAATTCATTATTTAATTTTTATGTCTTTTAATTGCTTCAATTAATTTAGGAACAACAGTAAATGCATCACCAACAATCCCGTAATTGGCGGCTTTAAAGAAAGGAGCTTCAGGGTCAATATTAATCACAACAATATTTTTAGAATTACTTACTCCAGCTAGGTGTTGAATTGCTCCAGAGATACCAATAGCGATATATAGGTCCGGATTAATTGCTATTCCTGTTTGACCAACATGTTCAGAGTGGGGCCTCCAGCCCATATCAGAAACTGGTTTAGAGCATGCAGTTCCTGCACCTAATAAGTCAGCTAGTTCTTCAATCATGTTCCAGTTTTCACTGCTTTTTAGTCCTCTACCAGCTGATACAACTATTTCCGCATCGGACAATGATATTTTACCGCTTAGCTTGTTGCGATTTTTAACTGTTATTTTTTTATCTACAAAAAGATCGGTATCTATATTAAGTTCAATTAATTTTCCATCACCATTTTTTTCATTGATACCTCCAATTGAATTGGGTACAATAGTTATAATATTTTGTTTATAATTAGATTGGTATTTTGCAATTGCTTTACTTGAAAAAACTTTACAGTTGATTGTTAATGGATTGTAACTTTCAGGATGATCGATTGCATTTGTTATTAGTCCAGAATTTAAAATTGATGCAAGAATTGGAGCAATGGATTTTCCTGTATTTGTATTAGAAATAATAATAGTACTTGGCTTGTCTTCTTGTATAGAATTTATAGCTTCAGTTATCAATTTTGCAATTGACATATTCGAAGTATTGTCTAAATTAATTTTAGGTACATTTATAATGTAATCCGCACCATATTTTTTTAAATCCTCAATATTTTCAGCACCAAGTGTCACAACATATAGTGGTTGATTTAAATCATCAGATATTTTTCTTCCATATGAAATTGATTCGTAGGATGTTTTTTTAAATTTTCCTTCCCAGTGTTCAACAAATGTTAGTACAGCCATATTTTTTTTTTTAGATATTATATTTAGATTACTTTTGCTTCATTACTTAATAGGTCAACTAGTTTTTCTACTTCGTCTTCATTGATTAGGCGGCAGTCGGATTTCTTTTCGGGTTTACTATAATCTAAAATTGTTATTTTTTCATCATTGTTTATATTATCATCTATTACCTCAAGAGGTTTGGTTCGTGCAGTCATAATACCTCTCATTGAGGGAATTCGTAAATCTTTTTCTTCTACTAATCCCTTTTGACCAGCAATAAGAGCAGGTAGGGTAGCCTCACATATTTCATGACCATTGTCGATTTCTCGTTTACACTCTATTATTTGATTAGTTATTTCAAGACCAACACAACTGTTGATAAAAGGAATATTTAATTTTGAAGCAACGAATCCAGGTACTTTTCCTCCATTATAATCAATTGATTCTCGTCCACAGAAAATTAAGTCAAAAGAATTAGTGTTGCAATAATTATATATACACTCAGCAACGGTTTTACTATTTTCTGATTTTTGATTAATTCGAATTGCTTTATCAGCTCCAATTGCTAATGCTTTTCTTAATATTGAGTCATTTGTGTTTTCGCCTACATTTAAAACTGTAATATTAGCTCCGGATTTTTCTTTGATAAAAATAGCTTTTGTTAGACAAAATTCATCATATGGATTAATAATAAATGTTATACCATTTGTATCAAATTTATTATCGTTAAAATTGATTGGAGAAGTAGTATCTGGGACACTGCTTATGCATACTAAAATATTCATATCGGTAATTAGTTGTTTTTAAACAAATTTAATTAAAAAAGGTGTAATAATTTAAACTATTTTTAGTAGATATTTGTTTTTGTTGTTTTATGACAAAAAAAATAAATAAATTTGAAAAAAAATAATTAATTAAATTATGAAAGAAGTTCAATTTAGAGAGGCTGTAGCGGAGGCTATGAGTGAAGAAATGCGTTTAGATGATAATATATTTTTAATGGGTGAGGAAGTAGCAGAATATAATGGTGCTTATAAAGCATCAAAAGGTATGCTTGATGAGTTTGGTTCAAAACGTGTTATAGATACTCCTATTTCAGAGGGTGGATTTTCAGGGATTGGAGTTGGTGCAGCTATGAATGGACTGCGTCCTATTATTGAGTTTATGACATTTAATTTTTCTTTAGTTGCTATTGATCAAATAATTAATAATGCTGCAAAAATGAAACAAATGTCAGGAGGTCAATTTAATATACCAATTGTTTTTCGTGGACCAACAGGTTCTGCAGGACAGCTCGCTGCTACTCATTCTCAATCTTTTGATAGTTGGTATGCAAATTGTCCAGGTCTAAAGGTGGTTGTGCCGTCTAATCCTTATGATGCAAAAGGATTGCTAAAATCTTCTATTAGAGACAATAACCCTGTTATTTTTATGGAATCTGAACAAATGTATGGAGATAAGGGTTTTATACCTGAAGAGGAATATTTAATTCCTATTGGAGTTGCTAACATTATTCAAGAGGGTTCTGATGTTACAATTGTATCCTATGGAAAGATGATGAATATGATTAAAGATGCTGCTTTAGAATTAAAAAAAGAAAATATAAATCCGGAGTTAATTGATTTAAGGTCACTAAGACCGCTAGACTATGATACAATAATTAACTCTGTTAAAAAAACAAATAGATTAATTATTGTTGAAGAAAGCTGGCCGTTAGGCTCTATTTCTTCTGAAATTTCTTATAAAATTCAACAAGAAGCTTTTGATTATTTAGATGCTCCAATTCAAAGAATTTGTGCTGAAGATACACCAATGGCTTATTCAAAAACTTTAGTTGAAGCATTTTTACCAAATAAAGAAAAAGTAATTAAGAAAGTTAAAAAGGTAATGTATATATAGATTATTATTTAAATAAACCACTTAAATTAGAGTCAATTTTTTCTATAATTAAACCAAAATCACTTTTATTATTTTGAAAATCAATTTCATTTGCCTGAATTATTAAATGATTGTGTTTATAATTAGCAAAAAATGCCTCATATCTTTCATTTAAACGTTTTAAGTAATCAATTCTGATACCCTCTTCATATTCTCGACCCCTACTTTGTATTTTTTCTACTAACGAAGGAATATCAGACCTTAGGTAAATCAATAAATCAGGTGGAGAAACAAATGATTCCATAAGTTTAAAAAGGTCTAAGTAATTTTCATAATCCCTTAAGGTCATTAATCCCATAGCTTGAAGATTAGGTGCAAAAATATATGCATCTTCATAGATTGTCCTGTCTTGTATGATTGTTTTTTTAGACTTAGCAATATCTTGAACTTGTCTAAATCTACTATTTAGAAAAAAAACTTGTAGATTAAAAGACCATCGTTGCATGTCTTCATAAAAATTATCTAGGTAAGGATTATTGTCTACCGACTCATACAAAGGTGTCCATTTGTAATTTTTAGATAACATTTTACATAATGTGGTTTTACCAACACCAATATTTCCAGCAATTGCTATGTGCATATAATTATATATAAAATTAGTTTACATAAAAATAAAAAAATAAGTATTTAAGATTCATATTTTTTGAATTATTTCTGATAAATTTTTTCTATCATTATGTAATCGTTGAATTTTATTTTGTCCACCAATTTTATTTTTACTTTTTAAATAATTTAAAAAGAAGTTCTTTTGAAGAATATTTATTTTTGGTTTTTTTAATAATATATTTTTCTCTCTTTTGGCCTCGTAGTCAGAGTTTAACATTTTTAATTTACTATCTAAATGGTGTGTAAATTTATTTAAGTCAGTTGGATGGATATTAAAATCTATAAACCATTCATGTGCTCCTGAGTGGTCATCAAAGAAAATAGGTCCAGCTGTATATTCATTTAATATTGCATTTGTTTTTCTACAGGCATATTCAATTGCTTGATTTGCATTGTTTTCATTTAATTCTTCTCCAAATACATTTATAAAACTCTTTGTTCTTCCAACAATTTTAATTTTATATGGTTTTAAGGAAGTGAATTTTACTGTGTCTCCTATTTGATATCTCCATAATCCCCCATTTGTACTTATAGTCATGCTATATATCTGATTTAATTTAACATCCTCAAGAGGAATAATACTATTGTAATTAAATTCACCATTTTTCAGTGGTATAAATTCGTAGAAGATGCCATGGTTTAATAGTAGTAAAAGGTCTGTTTTATTATACTCGTTCTGTATTGCAAAAAATCCTTCTGAGGCATTATATAACTCTAAGTAATTAATATTTTTTTTATTAATACAATAATTAAATGATTCTCTATAGTTTTGGAAACTAACTCCACCATGCATATATAATTCTAGATTAGGCCAAATATCGGATAAGCATTTTACATCTAAATCTTGCATTATTTTTTTAATAATGATTAATGTCCATGAGGGAACACCAGAAATGCTCGTGATATTTTTATTTTTTGCTTCCTTAATAATGTAGGTAATTTTTTTTTCCCAATCATCTAATAGAGCTGTTTTCATAGAGGGTGACCGTTTTAGTTGAACCCAAATTGGTAAATTTTTTATAATGATTGCAGATAAATCGCCAGAATAATAGTTAGAAAATCTATTGATTTTTTGACTTCCACCAATCATTAAGCTTTTACCTTTAAGGAATTGAGATGCTGGATAGTTATTTAAATATAGCGAAAGCATATCTTTACCTGCCTTGAAATGATTATCATGTAATGATTCTTTCGAAATAGGAATGAATTTACTTTTATTATTTGTAGTTCCCGATGATTTTGCAAACCATTTTATTGTACCGGGCCATAATACATTTTTTTTCTGAATTTTCATTTGAGTAATGAAATTCTGTAATAGCTCGTAGTTAAATAATGGAATATTATTTTTAAAATGAGTGTAATTAGTAATTTTATTAAAATTATATTTTTTACCGATTATTGTATTTTTAGCAAAATCGATATTTTGTCTCAGAATTTTATTTTGATATTGTATGGGGTTTTGAATTACTTTTTCAATTAATTTAATTCTATTTTCTATTTTTATAGAAAGTAACTTATTTAGCATATTACTTTTTTTAATATTGCTAATATATAAATATCAAGATATATTTTATGTACAATGGTGTTATACAAAAAATGCAGACAGAATATACTGATCCTGTAAATTATGATTTCCTTATTGGAGATTCAAAAGTAAACTTAAATGAATTAATTAACAGTAAAATTTCTTTGGTTTGGTCAGGAGAGGTAGTTTGTGTTTGTGGTAAAAAATTAAAAAAATTTTATCGTCAGCATTTTTGTTATCAATGCTATTGGAATGCACCTGAAGCATCTCCAAGTATTTTTAAGCCTGAATTATGTACTGCAGATTTAGGGATTGAAGAAAGAAATTTAGCATGGGAAAAAAAATTTCAATTAGTACCTCATTGTGTATATCTTGCTAATTCCAGCGGTCTAAAAGTAGGTATCACTCGTAATAATAATCAATTAACAAGATGGATGGATCAAGGTGCTGTTCAAGGTTCTTTAATTGCCGTAGTACCAAATAGGAGAATTTCAGGCTTAGTCGAGCTAGAGTTGAAAAAAGTACTTTCTGATAGAACAAATTGGAGAAAAATGTTATCTGGCAGTCCTCAAAAATTAGACTTAATACAGGCAAAAAATCAGTATATAAAGTATATACCCTCTGAATTACAGCAATTTATAATCCCTGAAAATAAAGTTGTTAATATTCAGTATCCTGTTGCTGTTTATCCCGTTAAAGTTAATTCATTGAATTTTTATAAGTGTAATATTATTGAGGGCACTCTCTTAGGTATTAAAGGACAGTATTTGTTATTTGATGATAATAGAGTTTTTAATGTTCGTTCTCATCAAGGGTTTATAGCTAAATTGTCAATTTAATTCTTCATCCAGTTTAAGTTGATATTTGTTACGCAAATAGAAAACACATAGATAGATAAACGGTGTATCAATTAATGCAACAATTATTTTAAATAAAAAGCCATTAATAAATAATTGAAATAATTGACTATAATTAGATGGGAATCCAGTAAATAGCATAAGTAAAAAAAGTATTAAAAACGTATCTATTAGCTGTGAGAATATTGTGGAAAAATTATTACGGAACCATAAATGTTTACCTTGTGTTTTTTGTTTCCAATAATGGAATATTTGTATGTCAATTAATTGACATATAAGATATGTAAATAGAGATGCAGCCATTGCAATACCAAATTGACCAAATACTAATGAAAATATAGAGTCATCTACTGTAGATTTTGCATCAGCAGGTAGAATTTCTGCTATATAAATAATAAATAAAACTATAATACTTGAAATAATACCAGAAATAACTAAATAATTAGCTTTTTTTTGTCCATAAATTTCAGAAATAATATCTGTAATTAAGAAAGTAATTGGATATGCTAGTAGTCCAACCGATTGAGTAAATGTAGTATTTAAAAATTGAATTTTAATTGTAAAGAATTTAAGAAAAATGAGATTTGATGTAATTAAGCAAGAAATAAAGATTCCTGATAAAATTATGTATAGCATTAATCCTCTTTGCATACCCTCTTAATTTAATTCATATTTCACAGGTAAAAGTGCCTGTATTCCTTGCATTTTTATAAATTTATTTTTTAATCCCTCTAAATAAATTTCTTCAATTGGCTCAGTTAATAATTTTTGTTTTGAATCCATACTTTCAAAAATACTTTCTAATCCATTTTTAACTTTTGGAAATTCAACAATTTGAAAATCATCTAATTTTGCTAATTCAGCAGCTGAATTTATAGCATCACTTAGTCCGCCTATTTCATCCACAAGTCCTATCTGGTGTGCTCTTAAACCAGTCCACACTCTTCCCTGTCCAATGTTATCTACATCTTCTTTGCTCATATTTCTAGCATTAGCCACATGTGAAATAAAATCATTATAAGTTTGTGTTACCGACATTTGTAAAAATCTCCTTTCTTCTTCTGATAGGCTTTTATTTAATTCGCCCATATTTGCAAATTTATTTGTTTTTACATTATCAAATTTTAGTTTCATTTTTTCAGTTAGTAATTCTTCTGCTGTAAAAAATAGACCAAATACACCAATAGATCCAGTAATAGTGTTTGGGGATGCAAAAATTTTGTCGGCAGCACATGAGATGTAATATCCCCCAGATGCTGCATAATTCCCCATTGATACTACAATAGGTTTTTCTTTTTTCCATAATCTCATTTGAGATAATAATTCATCTGAAATTAATACAGATCCTCCAGGCGAATTCACTCTTAATACTACTGCATATATAGATTCATTTTTTAGTACTTCTTTAATTGTGTTAGTGTAACCTGAATGTATGTTATTATTGTCTCCATCAATATTTCCTTCGGCATAAATAATTGCTATTTTATTTTTTGACTTATTATTTTCTTCTTTTAATTTTTCTATTGATATAAATTCAAGATTTTCAACATCTTTAATATTTAATTTCTTAGCCAAGAAATTATTAAATTCATCTGGTAGTATTAATTGATCAATAAGGTTGAATTCTATAGGTTTGTTAGGAAGCATAGATAAGGATAAATCATCAGCTATTTCATTAAGTGTTTTAATTGGAATGTTTCTTGATAGAGAAATATCTCTGAGCATATCTTCCCAAACATCACTAAGAAGCATTTTTGTCTGTGCTCGATTTTCTTCACTCATCTCTGTTAGCATAAATGGCTCAATTGCTGCTTTAAATTTCCCATACCGTATTATCTCTGGTTTTATTCCAATTTTAGCCATAGTTTCTGTGAAAAATGGAGTAGTTGAACTTAGCCCAGATAACTCTAATGCTCCGATTGGATACATAAAAATGGAATCAGATACTGATGCTATATAATAAGCTGTTTTATTAAAATAGTTTGAGTAAGAGTAAATAAATTTATTTTTTTGTTTAAAATTATTCAGTGCATTTCTAATTTCTTTAGCTGATGCTTGTCCAGGTGATTGAAATTGTCTCAAGTCTAAAACAATCCCCTCTATATTTTTATTTTCTGCAGCTAATTCTATAGATTTTAGTATTTGATACAAATGTTTACTATTATTTGCTTCAAAGTCTCCAAGAGGGTTGAAATTCTTAAAGGGGTCTGAATTGGGTTTGTCATAAATTGGGTAATCAAATTCTATTTTTAGAATACTCTTAGATTCTATTTTGTTATCATTACTGAATACGGTACTAATTATTCCTATGAAAATGGTTATAATGAGTATTGAGCCAATTAGCATAATTCCAGCAAGTAATGAACCTAATGCAGATGATAATATGTTTTTAAGAAAATCTTTCATAATTTATTATATAAATTTAAACGTATAAATTTAATCATAATTTTTAGATGAATCATATATCTTATATTTCTATTGGAAGCAATCTGGGAGATAGAATCTTTAATTGCAATACAGCCATAAAAATGTTGGCAAATTTCTCTATTATTCAGAAAGTTTCCTCGTTTTATGAAACTGAAGCTTGGGGTTATGACGATCATTGTCAATACATCAATGCTGTTTTGAAATTAAAAACCAAGTTACATTATAAAGAACTCTTAAAATCTCTCCAGTTAATTGAAAATAAAATGGGACGTAATAAAAAAAATAATAATATTTATGAATCCCGCATTATTGATTTAGATATTTTATTTTTTGATAATTTAATTATTGATGAAAAAGACATTGTTATACCTCACCCACAGCTATATTATAGAAATTTTGTTCTAAAGCCGTTCTTTGAAATAGCACCAAATTTCAAATGTCCATTAAAGAAAAAAAATATATATACTCTTTTGAATATAAGTGATGATAAAAATAAGGTTGAAATATATGCACATTAAATAGTTAAAAAGAAAATCAGATATATATGTTAAACTTATGATTATAAGTTTAAATTTGACTATATTAATTTACTTTTTAAAATTATAAATTATGAGAAATCTATTAGTGATATTTTTATTTATTACATCTTTTTTATTTGCTCAGGATAATTATAATACAGTAAGTGTTGGTTTGTCTACTGGTTTAATTTCTGAAATGGGCTCAATTGAAGGCTACAGTGTTCCAGTATTTAATTTAGATGTTTCTAAGCAATTAACACCTGGTGTTTCTTTATTGTCTGATTTTATGTTTGGATTTTCTGATGGTTCAGGATGGCATGTTAATAATGAAAATTTCTGGTATGATGTAAATTTTCATAGTGTGTCAATGCTATTATCTCTTAACCTATTAAATTTAGGTGATATTCCTAGAGATAATAGAAAATTTGCAATCAATCTTAAAGGTGGATTAGGTTTTCTTGGAATAAGTGGTAATAATACAAATGGTGAAATTAATCAATCTATGTTTAGTTCTTCAGCTGTTTCAATACCCACAGGTTTAGAATTAAGATATAAGTTATCCTCTAATCTTCAAGCTTGTGCATCTTTTAATCAAGTATTTCCAATGGGACCCGGTTTAGATGGTATTGCATTAAAGGATGAGAATTCTGGTTGGGATTTTGGTTTTAAAACTATGAATATAGGAGTTTCTTATACTTTTGGAAAAAATGAAAGTAGTATGGCTTGGATTAATCCAATTGATGTTGTCTCAACTAAAGTAGATATTGTTCAGAAGGAGATATCCACATTAAGTATAGATACCGATGGTGATGGAGTTGCCGATAAGTTTGATAAAGATAATAATACACCATTAGGAGTTGCTGTTGATGGTAGTGGTCAACCTTTAGATGTTGATGCTGATGGAATTGCAGACTATAAAGATATTGATCCATTTACATCACCTGGTGTTGCTGTTGATAGTAGTGGAAGAGAACTAGATGATGATCAAGATGGTGTGCCAAATAGTATGGATGAAGAGCCAAATTCACCTATTGGATGTACAGTGAATTTTCAAGGTAGACAAATAGTTGGTAAAGGTGCTTTTTTACCAACTGTATATTTTGATGTAGCTTCTTCTGAAGTGAGTTATTCTAATTACCAGAGGTTAGCTACAGTTGCTAGTGTATTAAAGGCTAATCCTGGATATAAACTTCGTGTTATTGGTTTTGCTGATTCAGTAGGTTCAACTGATTCTAATTATAAATTAGGATTAAAAAGAGCAAATGCAGTAATAGAGTCATTGGTTAATACATTTGGTATTGAGCTTGAAAGAATGATTGCAGACTCTCAAGGTGAGAATAATCTTCTTGCTAATGAAGATCAAAAAATGCAATTTAAAGTTACATCTGATGGGTTGACACAAACAAAAAACTTTAAATCATTAAATAGAAGGGTTCAATTTATTATTGAATAATTTATATTATAAATTAATTATTTAAAAGGGGGGAATTATATTATAGTATTTCCCCTTTTTATTTTGTAACTACAATAGTTATTCATTTGATATGAACCATAAAACTATTCCAGCAACAACAGATACATTCATCGATTTTTTGATTCCGTATTGATTAATTTCAATAAAAGATTTACATAAATCAATACTCTCTTTCGAAAGTCCTTTTATTTCATTTCCAAATACAAGTCCTATTTTTTTATTTGGAGTACTAAACTCATTGAGTGAGATACTATTTTTTGTCTGTTCCACACCTACCAACTCATATCCTGTATTAATTAAGCGATTTAATGCTTTTTCTACTGTTGAAAAATATTGCCACTTAACTGATTCAGTTGCACCCAGGGCAGTTTTATAGATTTGTTTATTAGGTGGTTGAGCACATATGCCACATAGATATATAGAACAATTACCAATTGCATCACAAGTCCTAAATATTGAACCTATATTATGCATACTTCTAATATTATCTAATATCACAACAATTTCTATATTATTTTTATTTAACATATATTGATTTTTATAAATAAAATAATTTTTATCATCTTTATTGATAATAAACAGAAATTTAGTTTATTATTATTTAATTTCTAATTGTTTTGAAGGAAAATAAAAAAAGAAAAGAAACTCCATTAATGAATCAGTACTTTTCCATTAAAAAAAAGTATCCAGATTCTGTACTGTTATTTAGGGTAGGTGATTTTTATGAAATGTTTGGAGATGATGCTGTTGAAGCTTCAAAAATCCTAGGTATTATTCTTACTAACAGAGCAAATGGTAGCTCTAAGATTGAGTTAGCTGGATTCCCATATCATTCTTTGAATACATATCTTCCTAAATTAGTGAAAGCAGGTAAAAGAATTGCAATTTGTGAACAATTAGAAGATCCTAAAAAAACAAAAAAAATAGTAAAGCGAGGAGTCACGGAATTAATTACTCCAGGTTTAGCATTAAATGATGAAGTTTTAGAGGGTAAAAAAAATAATTTTTTAGCATCTGTATTTTTCGGTAATAAAAGTGGAGTTTCATTTCTTGATATTTCTACAGGAGAATACTTAATTGCTGAGGGCCCTATACATTTTGTATCTAAATTAATAAACAGTTTTTCACCTAGTGAAATATTATTTTCAAAAACTGATAAAAATATTATTAAAGATAAATTTTCAGATAGTTTTTATTTTTACCCTCTTGAAGATTGGATTTATAAAAAGGAGTATTGCTTAGAAAAGCTATTAAATCAATTTGAAGTTAAATCTTTGAAAGGTTTAGGAATAGAGCATATGTATGAAGGCATAATTGCTGCAGGAGCTATTTTACACTACTTAAGTTTAAATAAACATGATAAATTAAATCATATTACTTCAATAAAACGACTTGATGAACAAGATTATGTTTGGATGGATAGATTCACAATAAGGAATTTAGAGCTTATATATCCATCAAATGAAGGTGGAGTAAGTTTATTAAATGTGATAGATCAGACTTGTACATCTATGGGTTCAAGAATGATTAGGAATTGGATTTTATTTCCATTAAAAAATATTGTTAGAATTAAAGAGCGAGTTAATATTGTTGATTTTTTTATAAAAAATGAAGATGTTTTACGAGAGGCTAAAATTATATTAAATGATATTGGAGATATTGATAGAATGATTGCAAAAATTTCTACCGTTCGAATTACCCCTAGAGAATTAAATAAATTTAAACAATCATTAATTTTATCTAATAATTTAAAAAATACTTTAATTAGTAAAACAAAATCAAGTGTAATTCGAGAATTATTTGAAAACTATGATAGCTTACAAAGCTTAATTGATTCGTTAGAAAAAACTTTAAGAAAAGATGCACCAGTTCAGCTTTATAAAGGTCAAACAATTAATGATGGTGTAAATCAAGAATTGGATTCATATCGACAACTTGCTATTTCATCTGAAAAAATATTGGAAGATATAAGACAAAGAGAAATAAAAAGGACTAGTATACCTTCATTGAAAATTTCATATAATAATGTCTTTGGTTATTATTTAGAAGTTCGTAATACTCATAAACATAAGGTTCCTGCCGATTGGATTAGAAAGCAAACTTTAGTAAGTGCTGAAAGATATATTACTGAGGAATTGAAAGAATTAGAAGTGAAAATAATTAATGCAAAAGAACATATTCATCTATTAGAAGCAAAAATATATCATAATCTTGTTTCTTCTATATTACCCTCTATCACTAAAATTCAAAGTAAATCTGAATTAATTGCAAAATTAGATTGTTTAACTTCGTTTGCTTCTACTGCACTTAATTATAATTATACTAAACCCATAGTAAAACAAGATTATAAAATAGATATTAAACAAGGTAGACACCCAGTGATTGAGTCACAATTAGAAAATAAAAATGATTATATACCAAATGATATTTATTTAGACGATACAAGTCAACAATTAATTATGATTACTGGTCCAAACATGTCAGGTAAATCTGCTATACTTCGTCAAACTGCAATTATCGTTTTAATGTCTCAAATTGGTTCTTTTATCCCTGCTTATAGTGCAAAAATAGGATTAGTAGATAAAATCTTTACAAGAGTTGGTGCTTCTGATAATATTTCAAAAGGAGAATCTACTTTTATGGTAGAGATGAATGAAACAGCAAGTATTTTAAATAACTTATCTTCTAGGAGTTTAGTGTTATTAGATGAAATAGGACGAGGTACAAGTACTTTTGATGGTATTTCTATAGCCTGGTCTATTGCAGAGTATTTACATGAAGTATTAGAAAAACCAAAAACTTTATTTGCTACTCATTATCATGAACTTAATAAGATGTCGGACCAATTTAAAAGAATAAGGAATTACAATGTATCTGTAAAGGAAATAAATAATGAAATAGTTTTTCTTCGTAAATTAGAAAAAGGAGGTGTTGAGCATAGTTTTGGTATTCATGTTGCTCGAATGGCAGGAATGCCTAAACCTTTATTAAAAAGAGCAAAAGAGATATTGCTTAACCTTGAGTCTTCAAGAAATTCTGTTAAGATTAATAATTCAAAAGATCACTATCAGTTAAGTTTTATTCAGCTTGAAGATCCGATATTAGATGAAATCAAAAAAGAATTAATGGGTATTGATATTGATAATCTTACTCCACTAGAGGCATTAATGAAACTTAATCAAATAAAAAGAAAAATAGGAATACAAGAATCTAAGTAATTTAATTTTTGTCTTGATGGAAAAGTTTATATATTTGCCATCTTAAGCGAGTGTAGCTCAGGGGTAGAGCATCACC
>CEQM01010646.1_pt1 | contig 20565 bp, 15 predicted proteins | sample 531111 | NCBI WGS metagenome assembly CEQM01 (sample SAMEA2621278, study PRJEB7988) | marine metagenome | biome: marine biome (ENVO:00000447); feature: deep chlorophyll maximum layer (ENVO:xxxxxxxx); material: "saline water (ENVO:00002010), including plankton (ENVO:xxxxxxxx)" | depth 120 m
AACCACGGAGTTGATTTAATGAGTCATGGTGGGATGGTTTCTGCCGCACATGGAGACAAAGAAGTCGATGACACTCTTACAGGGTTCACCAATGCAATAGCTGATTTAAGATCAGAAAAATTATTGGCGTAGAAACTTGACTTCATAGCTATCAATTAATTTAGTAGAAAAAAAATAAATAATTAGACGTGGCGCAGTCCAACGAGTAGATTATCGACATTGATATCTCAAAATATGTAGAAGGAATGATCAGTGACAAAAAAACTCCCAACCAATCTGCGAGGATTAAAATCAAATAATTATCAATTACTACCTGTACGGGAAGAGTTAAGAAAGAATTTGATAACAAAACTACAGAATGGAGAGGAAATTTTCCCCGGTATAGTTGGTTATGAAAACACAGTGATTCCACAATTACAAAATGCCATTCTTTCCGGACAGGACATTATACTTCTAGGAGAACGTGGACAAGCAAAATCTCGAATTATAAGAAGCTTAACCACATTGTTCGATGAATGGACTCCAATTCTTGCTCATTGTGAAATACCTGAAAATCCTTTTTCCCCAATTTCACCACAAGGACATGAAATTATCGCTGAAGAAGGTGATCGTGCTGAAATCAACTGGATGCATCGAGATGAACGTTACGGTGAAAAACTAGCAACTCCTGATATTACAATTGCAGATCTCATTGGTGAAGTGGATCCTATAAAAGTAGCCGAGGGAAGATATCTTTCAGATTCACTAACTTTGCACTACGGATTAATCCCTCATACAAATAGAGGTATTTTTGCAATCAATGAATTACCTGACCTCGCTGAAAGAATTCAAGTTGGGTTGTTAAACGCAATGGAGGAAAGAGATGTCCAAATTAGAGGGCATAAAGTACGCCTGCCTTTAGATGTCTTAATCGTTGCAACAGCAAACCCTGAAGACTACACAAATCGGGGTAGAATCATCACACCACTTAAGGATAGATATGGATCTCAAATTCGTACTCATTATCCTCAAAATATTGACCATGAAATCTCTATTATGGAACAGGAAGGTCAGATATTTAGCACAGAAGATTTCAATATAGAAATCCCCGACTATATGAAGCGGGTAATTGCAGAGATTACTCGTTTGGCGAGAAAATCTCCTGATGTAAACCAACGCTCTGGAGTTTCTGTCAGGGCATCAGTTGCAAATTATGAAGCGATACTTGCCAATTCACTTAGAAGATCTATCCGACTGAAAGAAAAAAATGTCGCTCCACGAATTTCTGATTTACCTTTCGTTGTGCCATCTCTACAAGGAAAAGTGGAACTTGAAACTGTCGAAGACGGCAAAGACCAACAGATTATTGAAAGACTAATCCTTGGAGCAGTAGTTTCAATATTTAATGAAATTTTTGAGGAAGATGAATTGGAGGGCATAATAGAGTCATTTAATTCTGGCCTTTCAGTACAAACTGGTGAATCAGAATCTATTGGGAGCTATACGGAAATTATTAAGAAAGTAAATGATCTTGAAGATTCTGTGCATCGATTAGTTGGAGAACAGTCTTCAGAGGCAGTAAAAGCTTCAGCAACGGAATTTATTTTAGAAGGCCTACATCTAAACAAGAGATTGAATAAAGAAACATTATCTTCCCTAGGCGATTCTATATATAAAGCATAATCACTGATCGGTAGGAAAATGGCATTAAAATACGAATATAGTGGCTGGGATGACTCCCAAGACTCTGATGCACCTTCTGCCGAAGAAATACTAGATAATCTTTCAGACGAACTGCTTAACTCTGGTAATTTACAGCAGGCACTTCAAAATCTGCTGCAACGCGGCCCGGGATCTGCTCAATCTGACCAGATGCAAGGATTACGAGATTTATTACAACAACTTCGACAGATGAGACGTGATCAACTCGACAAGTATGATCTTGGTAGTGTGATAGAAAATATTAATCAGACAGTGGAAGATATTTTAGAACTTGAAAAAAACACATTGAACGAAAGTATCAACGATCAAAGTGTCGGTAATAATACTGACAATGATGAGAATGCAGAATTTCAATCGATACTTGAAAATATTGCCACCAAGAAACAGAATTTTCTTGACCAATTACCGCCTGATACAGCAGGACAAATTCAATCTTTAAAAAACTATGAATTCCTAAACCAACAAGCACAAAATGAATTCAACAATTTGCTAGAACAATTGAAAAGTTCTGCTGCAAGTTCATATTTCAAAGACACGTCTGAGCTTATAGATAATTTATCTGAAGATAAAATCTCTGAACTAAAAGACATGATCAAAGAACTCAATGACATGCTTGTAGAAAAAATGCGGGGTGGTAATCCTGACTTTGAATCATTTATGCAGAAATTTGGTGATATGTTTGGCAATTCTCCTCCTGAATCTTTAGAGGAATTAATTGCTGGAATGCACGAACAAATGAACGCTATGAATTCAATAATGGAATCATTGAGCCCAGAACAACAAATGGAATTGGAAGATTTACTCTCAAGTCAATTAGGCGATGATGAATTAGATGCAGAATTCAAAGAACTTGTTCAAAATCTAAATTTTTTAGGCCCTAAAGGAAACCGAGAAACCCGCTACCCTTTCCGTGGAAGTGAAGACCTCACTCTTGATTCAGCAATGTCAGTAATTTCAGAAATGCAAAATATCAATGCATTAGAAAGAGCCTTAGAAAACGCTCAACGCTCAGGTGATTTAGAACAAATTGATCTGGAGCAAATACAAGATTTATTGGGGGGAGAAGCAGTTGATATAATTGAAAATCTGAAAAAATTGCTCGAAACCCTTGAAGATGCAGGATATCTCCGTAAAGACGGGGATAAATGGGAACTTACGCCACGTGGTACAAGAACTATTGGACAAAATGCTCTGGTAGAAATTTACAGACAACTAAAAAATCAAAAAATTGGCAATCATCCAATCCCTGAATCAGGTCGACATGGTGAACGCTTAGAAGAATCTAAGCCCTATGAATTTGGTGATCCTTTTCATCTCGATATGAGAAAAACGATAATGAATGCCATCGAACGAGAAGGAACTACATCCACACCTGTCAATTTGAACCCAGATGATTTTGAAATCTTTCGTTCAGAATTGGTCACACAAACATCCACAGTCTTGATGGTTGATCTAAGTTGGTCAATGGCCTTACGTGGGTCTTTTTTAGCAGCAAAAAAAGTAACACTCGCACTAGAGAATTTGATTAGAGCTCAATACCCCCGAGATAACCTATATATTATTGGCTTCTCCAATTATGCTCGTGAACTCGCATCCCATGAATTACCTTATGTGCGTTGGGATGAATCGGTAGTCGGAACCAATATGCATCACGCTTTAATTATTGCTGAACGACTCTTAGCGAAACATCGTGGAGGAACTCGACAGATATTGATGATCTCCGATGGTGAACCTACTGCACACCTAGAAAACGGCAGGTCACAATTTTCTTATCCACCTAGTCCGATTACTATTCGTGAAACATTAAAAATGGTGAAACGACTTAGTCAACAAGAAGTAACAATCAATACTTTTATGTTAGATAGCAATTACTATCTAAAGGAATTCGTAAATCAACTCGCACGACTTAATGGTGGAAGAGTATTTTATACAACACCGGACCAGTTAGGTGAATACATACTAGTGGATTATGTACAGCACAAACGCAAAAAATTAAACGGTCGCTAATTATTGTATCTCCCAAGAAAAGAAATGGATCAATAAACCTCTAATTTGAGGGGGTGCAATGAAACATTCATGCCACTTACCTTTCTCACCAACTCCACTATGCAAACCTAATACTTCAATTCGAAATTGGTCACATATCTGGGATACAGAATCAATATTCTCTACTTCAAAAGAAATGTGATGAACAGAGCATCCAAACTCATCTAAAAATTTTTGCATATACGAATCTGCTTTTAGAGGCTTTAGAATTTCGACATTCATTTCATTCTCCAAAAACTTCAAAGTTCGGACTGAGAAACCATAATCGACGGGGCTTGGATTCCAATAATAAACTGTTTCAAGACCAAATAATCGCTCATACCAATCCGAAAGAGAAACATCATCATTTGAAACATGTGCCCATGCATTAAGTTTCTTAATACCAATTCCGCGCGCTACATTATCAAGAAAATAATTGGGTAAATGAAGAGATGCACCATCGAAAATTTCATAATAAAAATCTGAATCATATTTCCATCCAGGGGCAATATGGAAAAATTGGCCCTCACTATCTGATCTTAATTTCGCTTCAAACGGAACAAATTGATCAGATCTCTCATCCTCCAATGCTTCCATATATAATTCATTAACAAAGTTAATCGCTAACGGAAGATTTTTTATATGAAGTCCCACATGATGAATGGCAGCTTTTTTATTAATTAAAGAAGATTTTTTAGAGATAGGACTTTTATCACTCTTCAATATTTCAATCGAAATTCCTTTTGTACCAGGAATTTCCATATCAACACCTATATAGCCTGAACGTACAAGAGGTGAACCAACTCGAAATCCAAGTAACAATTCAAAAAGTTTAACCACTGGTTCAAACTCATCAACAATTAGACCTATATGATCTATTCTATTAATCTCAAACATTTAATTCTCGACCTGTAACACTCTTACATCACCGTCAGTTACTTCATATTTATTAGCTGTAGGAAAGTATTGCTCGTGCGCAATATTTTCATCAGGAACAGTAATAAAAACTTGATCGACTTGATAAGACATATTAATTACCTTGTCTCGATGATTCGAATCTAACTCTGACAGAATATCATCTAAAAGTAAGACTGGAGATTCACCAGTAATTTCAGTTGAAAGATTAACTTCAGATAACCGCAAAGCCAATACCGCGGTTCGTTGTTCACCTCTGGAAGCTACACTGGAAGCATTTTTTCCATTGATTAAAAAATCAACATCATCACGATGTGGTCCAAATCTAGAACTCCCTCTCCAGACATCGCCATGCCTTCCTTCTCGAATAATTTCGTGCATTCTACCCACCAAATCAAATATTTCTATTTCTCTCTCGAGTTTGAGAGGCAGTCCAGGAAGATAATTAATAGAGAAATTTTTATTATCAAATCCTAATTCTGAATAATTTTTTACTGCCCCAGTTGCCAGCTTCTCAACTATTAATTGCCTTTCAAGTAGAATCACTGCACCGATCTCGGCCATTTCTTGATCCCAAAAATCTAATTCGTCAATCGTGCCATTTTGATCTTTAAGATTACGAAGTAAGCTATTTCTTTGAAGTAAAATTCGATTGTATCTTTGCAATGCACGAACATATTCTCGATTGAATTGAGAAATGGTAATGTCCAAATAGCGCCTGCGATCGGCGGGAGAACCATTGATAATTGTAAGATCATCCACTGAAAACATCACAACACGTAAATTTCCTACTAAATCAGAAGCACGTCGATTGATCCCATTTACGCGAAAGCGTCTACTACTTTGCCATTCTGAACTATTGAGATGTTTTATCGAAGAAATAACAATTTCTAAATTGACGGGAGATTTCAATCCGCCTACTTCAGCAAAGATTCTTGCTGTCGGAAATTCTTCTTCTTGAAATGCATCCCAACTAACTACTTCAATCTCTTTTCCATGCCGATTACTCTTAGTTGTTGCAAGTTGTGAAATAGCATCCAATAGATTAGATTTTCCAGAGGCATTTTTCCCTATAAAAATATATATGCCTGGATCGAAATCAAGTTTTAATTCACGATATGTGCGAACATTTTGCATAAGAAGGTGCGTTAAATGCATCGATTGATATCTATCCTTACATAATACATATATATACTTTAAGAATAATAATTACATCACAAAGCGAGGTAAGCAATGAGTAAAGAGAAATTAAGAATAGGTTTTATAGGTGCTGGTGGTAATACTACATCACGACATATACCAGGATTTCAATCACTTGAGAATATTGAACTAACCGCAGTATGTAATAGAACAATCGAAAGCAGTACACGTGTTGCGAAGCAATTTGGTATCAAAAATGCTGTTAGCAACCCGGATGAAATTTTTAATTCTCCTGAAATTGATGCGATCTGTATTGGTACATGGCCATACCGGCATAGTGAATACTCGATTGCTGCACTTCAGTCAGGGAAACATGTCCTTTGTGAAGCACGTATGGCCATGAATGCTACTGAAGCAGCAGCTATGTTGGATATTGCAAAGCAACATCCAAATTTAGTAGCTCAACTTGTACCTGCTCCTATGGATTTACCTGTGTGGCAAACTGTGCGAAGACTGATCAGTGAACAAAAACTTGGTGAACTTAGAGAAATACATGTAGATGTTCTCAATGGAACAGCTATAGATGAAACTTTGCCATTACACTGGCGCCATCAAAAAAATTACTCAGGCATGAATATCATGATGTTTGGAATTTTTGCTGAAATAGTGACACGTTGGACAGGGAAAACAAAATCTTTAATGGCAGATGCGCAAGTTTTTATACCTTCTAGAATCGATACAGAATCAGAAAAACAAGTCCAAATTGAAATCCCAGATAGTTTAGGCGTATTTGCAAAACTTGAAAATGACATAAGAGTTACGTACAGAATTAGTACTGTTATAAATGATCGACCATCAACTTCAATTTCACTCTACGGATCTGAAGCTACTTTACACTGGGATGGCCGTGATCATTTAACATTAAGTAAATCACAATCTGAAACGGAAAAAATCCCAGCTGATATCAAAACTGCAATAGGATGGAATGTCGAGGCCGACTTTGTCTCATCAATCCGAGAAAATAATCCTGTTCAACTAACCAGCTTTGAAGACGGGTTACATTATATGAAAATCACTGAAGCAGTAAATCAATCTTTAACGAACAAAAATCAGGTAAATCTTGATGCGATATAATCTAGAACAATAAAATGAGTTTTAGAATTTATAGATTTGGAGAAAAGATTGAGGAAAAACCATCACTCATAAATTTTCTCATCAACTATATAGGCAATTTTTGTGGTCTAGCAATTGCAAGTTTATTAATTACAGGTGTTTCTGTAGATGATTTCCCATCATTAATCGCTGCAACTGCAGTTTTTGCAATCATACATACTCTTATAAAACCTTTTGTCTATCTTGCATCTTGCTGTTTAATTGTAGCTACATTCGGATTCTTTATTTTTGTGATTAATGCTTTCTTATTAATTATGACTTCAAAAATATCAACCACTTTAGGATTAACTTTTAATGTAGAAAATTTTATATCAGCATTTCTAGGAGCATTAGTTATTACATTCATCTCCTCTAGTATCAGGTATATTTTTCAAAAACGTGTAAATACAAAAAATTTCTAAAAATGATTTTTCAATGAACGTTTTTTTCCGCGACGAGTGGGAGTGCCTGGTGACTCTATACGGACCGCACATGCCTTATATTCTGGAATACCAGCAAGAGTATCAAGTTCATCATTAGTCAAAAAATTTGCTGCGACACCTTCTAATTGAACAAACGGAACAAACAATTCACCACGACGTTGTCGTTTACCTGTTTTGACTTGTGCAATAATTTCACCACGACGTGAAGCCAATTGCACATCATCTCCATCGTGTAAATTTAATTGTACTGCATCATCAATATTAATATCGACAGTAACTACTGGTACCATGTCGACCAAACCTTTTACACGCCGTGTAATTACACCACCGTGCCAATGATACAACGTCCTCCCTGTAATCAATGTAAATGGGAATCGTTTTGAAGGAAGTTCGGCAGCAGGTGGACCTTGTTGAACTCCAACGAACTTACCTCTTCCTCGAGGAAATTCTTCAGTAAACAATCTAGGAGTACCGGGGTGTTCAACATCAGGACATGGCCATTGTATTCCTCCTTCACGATCTAATCTCTCATGTGACAATCCACCTATAATAGGCATTAGAGAAGACATTTCATCGAAAATATCAGATGCAGATTCATGAGAAAATCCTTGATCAGGGCGTCCTAGTATTGTTAAGACCCTCCGAGCAAGTTCACTGATTATTTTCCAATCGTCACGAGCTTCTCCAGGGGGATTCACAATCTTACGGACAAGCTGTACTCTTCTTTCACTATTGGTAAATGTGCCATCTTTTTCAGCAAATGCAGCAGCAGGTAGCACAACATCAGCAATTTCTGCAGTTTCATGCATAAAAATATCCTGAACTACTAGAAAAGATAAGTTTTTAAATGCTTCTGTCGCATGTGCCAAAAATGGATCTGATAAAAGTGGATTTTCACCAACAACGTACATTGTATCGATGGTACCTTCGAGCATCGATTCAATCATTGTGGTAGATTGCAGCCCTTTTTCAAAAGTAAGTTCAGTATTCCAAGCAGCAGACCATCGATCATGACTCTCAACTGTATCAACTGCCTCATATCCTGGAAAAACATTAGGAAGACACCCTACATCTGAACAACCTTGAACATTATTTTGACCACGAAGTGGTGAAATACCATTTCCAATACCACCAACCTGACCACATAGCAAAGCAAGATTAATCAACGCACGTGCATTATCTGACCCCATGGTGTGTTGTGTAACACCCATCCCCCAGATGGTACAAGAACCTCGAGGATTGCCATTTTGGGAAAGCGGAGGATCGGCAAATAATCTTGCAGCACGACGAATATCTTCCGCTGACACACCACAAATTTTTTCTGCATCTTCAGGAGAAACTTGTTGAACAGTTTCCCGCCATTCCTCAAAACCTTCCATTCGCTGACTAATAAAAATTTGATCTTCCAAATTTTCTTCCAAAATCACATTGGCCATGGCATTTAGTAATGCGACATCTGTCCCAGGACGTGGTTGGAGGTGTACTGTAGCCACTTCACACAATTCAATTTCTATAGGATTTATAACAATAAGTGCTGCATCATTTTCTTGCACAGCCTTTCGTAAACGAGATGCAATAACTGGATGATTTTGTGACGTGTCACTACCAACTACCAACAGTGTTCCAGCCTGTTCGTAATCTAAATATGAATTACTTGTAGCACCTGATCCTACCTGCTCCATTAAAGCTACTACAGATGGTGCATGACATAGACGAGAACAATGATCTATTGAATTAGTTTGCATTACAGCGCGAACAAATTTTTGCTGAATATATCCATCTTCATTTGTAGCTTTTGCAGAAGCAATTGAGGCAAAACTACCTCGAGCTTCAACAAATTTTTCTGCAATCAACTGTAGTGCCTCATCCCATGATGCAGATTCTAATCGACCATTACGTCGGATTAATGGAGTAGTTAATCGATCTTCAGAATGTACAAAATCAAGTCCAAAACGTCCTTTAACACAAGTCATACCTAATGAAGATTGATTGTTTGGCTCACCATCGACCCATACGATTCTTTCTTCAGCTCGATGTACTAATAGACCACACCCAACTCCACAATAGGGACATGTGGTACTTACAATGTCGGTATCTCTTCCCATCCGATGACTAGAAGCTGATCCAATCAATGTTTTTGGTAATAATGCCCCTGTTGGACATTCTGAAACACACTGTCCACAAGAAGTACAATTGGAATCTCGCCAAGAAGCATTAAAAGCTGAGCCTATTTGCGCATTTTCACCCAAGCCGTTTATTCCAATAGCACCAATATGCTGAGTGTTTTGACATGCATCAACACATCGACCACAGAGTATGCAGTCATTCATATCTAAAGAGAAAAATACATTAGATTCATCTTTGGATGATCTTGGATTTGGTACATATGTTGAAGAGCTTAAACCATGTGAATTCGCATAAAGAGCAGCCTGACCTTGACCACGTCCATCTGCAGACATTCCTATCGTTAAATCTAAAACACCGCGTCTGATTCGATTGGTACGTTCAGAATCTGTAGATACTTCCATACCGTCCGTAACAGGTGTATGGCAAGCAGCAACCAATCGAGAACTTCCAGCAATTTCAACCAAACACGTGCGACAAGCTCCAAGTGGTCCTTGTGCATCACTTTTACACAAGTGTGGAATATCAATTTCTTGAGCCAAAATTGCATCAAGTATCATACTACCTGAAACAACTTCGTTCTCTACACCATCGATTGTAATTTTGAGCACTTTTGGTGTTACTTCGAGCGACATCAATAAATCCTTAAATATGATCTTCTTATACAATAATGACAAAAAAAATCAACTATTTTCAAATTCCTGTTTAAACTGTTCTAGTGCTGATAAAACTGGGCGACCAGCCATCCCACCTAACTGACAAAGCGAACTTTCAGTCATAATTTCAACTAATTCATAAATTTTCTTTTCATTTTCATGTACATTTGCCAAAAGATTAACTAGACGCTCTGAACCTTCACGACATGGTGTACATTCACCACATGACTCTCTCTTGTTATATGATGCGAGCGAATTTGTAATATGCTGTATATCAGCAACTGAATTCAAAACGACAACTCCTCCAGCACCTAATCTTGACATTTCAAGTACGTCATCAAATTGTTGAAAATGAATAAATTCACCTGAAGGTCCACCTACCAATAATGCTTTTATTTCTTGAGGATTTCTGCCTGCATTAGCGATCATCCCAGACCATGTCATAGCACCATCTATTGGCACTTCATACAATCCCGGTCGAGGCACATCTCCTGATAGTGAAATTAATTTGGTTTGAGGTGGTGGATTGTCGAAGAGCGTAGTTACTGCACACAAAGTCTCGACATTATTAATCACCGTCGGCTTTCCAAACAAACCAACATCTGTAGCAAATGGTGGTTTGTACCGTGGGACAGGTCTTTTGCCTTCAATACTGTTCAAAATGACAGATTCTTCACCACATACATAACCGCCAGCACCTGAACGTACATTAATTGTTAGTTGAAAATTCCTCTCCCAACACTCGCCACCAGTAATCCCCGCTTGTGCAGCATCTAACAATGCTTTTTCAAGACTAAGTCGCGCTTGTTTCGCCTGGCCATTTACATATATGTATACAGCCTCAAATCCAACTGAATGATGTGCAATAAGTATTCCTTCTATTAATCGATGTGGATCCCCTTCAAGCATATGTCTATCTTTAAAGACTCCGGGTTCCCCTTCTTCAGCATTCACCACCAAAATTTTTTGTTGATCTGCGTGCGCTCTTGCAAATTGCCATTTCTGTGACACTGGAAAATGTGCACCACCTCTGCCAGTAAGTCCAATGTCAGCAAGTCGACTAATAATTTCTTCGGGCGAAAATTGTAATACACGATCCAATGCTATGTACGCACCTTGCGATAAAACATCACCAAGAGAACCATCATTTCGACCCATTCGAGATGTAATACCTTTTTCTCCCGTTCCAGCATATTTTTCAGCATCTCCACAATCCCCAAGAAAGCACTCAACTACCTCATCCACACCATTGAGATCGAGCCTCTCAAATCGGCGCATAAAAGTGCCTTGAGCTACAGTCGCAGATGGAGCAGCCCAATTTGCTCCATCTGAACAGACATCAACAACAAAATGAGCCTTTTCTCCAAGTATGTCGCGAATACGATCACCATATTCAGAAACTCCTACTGCATCTCCAGCAGTACCTCGATGTATCAAAATACGAGGAATAGGTGGAGCAACATATTTTGTTCTTAACGCAGCCATAGGGTGTAAAGTGCTCATTTTTTTAACCATTCGCGTAAATTATCCGTCGTGACACGACCATAGAGCTGTTCGTGTGGGTCAACAACAACAGGTGCCAAAGCACATAAAAATTGACAGTCAATTTGTTTAATATCGCCAACAAAAGTTGCTAACTCTGATGCTCCAGCAAGATCACAAGCCACTCCCATACATACATGCCATTGAGTAATATCTGGTTTCAAAAGATTAAGCTCAGAATAACCAGTAGCAATTGCATAAACTTCAGAAACAGGAAGCATTATATGGCCCGCAACATATTCAATTGAAGCTTCAGGCAACCAATGTAATTTCTGTTGAAAAATTTCTAATGCAGGTAAAAGGTTTTCTCGTGTTTTTGGTAACTCACTGACAGCATTTTTTGCATCATGAAATACTGCAGATGTAGTATCGAATACTTCTTCTTTCATTTTTCTATTGTAACTGTGTGATACAAATTTGTATTTATTCAGATATATAACTTAGATTGCCATTTTTAATCACTTCAATCCGATCAGGAATACGTTCGCCCAATTCTCCAACATGTGAAATCACTCCAACCAATCGAGAGCCTCCAGCCAATGTCTCTAAACCTTGTACAGCAAGATCTAAAGATTCAACATCAAGAGTCCCAAAACCTTCATCCAAAAATAAAGACTCCAGTGACATACCACCGCCTAGGCCTGACAACTCCGGTAAATGTTCAGAAAGCGAGAGTGCCAATGCCAAACTTGTGAGAAAGCTTTCACCACCTGATAAAGTTTTCACTGAACGTTTCTCATCACCATTTAACCGATCAACAACAGAAAAATCACCAGATTCTACAGTCAATTCATATCGACCATTTGTGAATCTATCAAGCCATGATGAAGTATCAGAGGCCAATGAGTTCATCGCCTCTTGTTGAACAAACTCAATAAACTTTGAACTTTGCAATTCAGTAGCAAGAGTTTTATGCAAATTTCCTTTTACTTTATTATCCGTAACTTCCTGATGCATTCGAATAGCGGATGCGCGTTGATTTTGTGCTTGCTGCAATTGAGCTTCGAATGATCCAATTAAAGCATTTTTTTCATTTTCCTCGTGCTGATGGGATTCCATAATGCGTCTTAATTTTTCAAAATCTGGCTCTTCATGTTCAATCGCAACAATCCATTGCTGTTTTAAATCTTCATTTAGAACGTTAAATTCTTGTTCTGCTTTCAGAGCAACATTTCCAGCAGATTGAACAATTTTCTCATGCCTCTTGACTTCATTATTTAGTGTATCGGCCTTGATTTTATTTTCATTGATTTTGAGTTCATATGATGAAATATCCGAAGTAAGTTTTTCATACTCAGTGAACAGTTGAGCATATTCATCAATTGCTTTTTTTAGCTCATTTTCTGAGATATTTATTGGCTTCGACACAATAGCATCAATTTGTTGAAGCAAATCGTTAATTTGTTCTTCAATCACTGAAAATCCTGTCTCAGCAGAAAGTTGTAGATTGAATTTTTCTAATTCAATTTCATGATTTCGACTTTCCTTCTCTAAATTAGAGATTTCTCCAATATTCACTGTCAATTCTTCCAAAAAAGTTAACATTTCATCAATTTGATTTACACTTGTTCCAAATACACCTAAGTGCTCCTTAGTTGAATCTAATTTACTTTGCACCATTTGAAGGTTAAGTGTGACCGTTTCAAGTTGATTCCCTGCAACACTTAATACGCCAATCGAATGTGACAATTGCTTTTGTAGACTCTCAGTTTTAGTATTAATTTCCTCAAGTCCTTCGTGCAGATTGTGTAATGACTCTTTTTCAAGATTATCTTGCACGATCGACATTTCTTGCCCACATACAGGACACAAATCACCATCTTCTATTTCACTTAATAAACCAGCGATAACATTCTCTTTTTGTTTTTGCGCATATTCAGTTTGTTTTTCAATTCGTTTTTCTTCGAGATCTTTTTGTTCAGATAAAAGACGATCATGATCGTATTGTGCACTCTTAACATTTTGTTTTTGATTTATAACTTCTTCAGATAATCGTTTTTCCTCAATAAAATAATCTGTGAGGTGTTTTTTTTGTTCTTGAATATCTCGTTGTACTTTTTGTAACTGCTGGCTAATTTCTTCAGCAGGACTATCGAAATCAATTGAAACCACTAAATTATTTTTTTGCTTTAAGCCCTTTCGCTTAAATTCAATACTACTTTGATTTTTTTTCAAATAATCTTCAGACATAGCAATGCTTTTTTTGAGGTCTTGTTGTTTCTCATTCAAACTTTGCAATTGTTGCCGTTTTTCATTTAACTGTGTTTCCAAAAACTGGCGCTTTTCCATAGTTTCAAGTTGTACTTTTAAATCGTTATGCTTATCTGGACTATATTGATGCCTAATTCTTTTTTGCATTGTGGATTGAAGGAAATTTTCAAACTTAGAAAGCGACTCTAATGTCATTTCAAGATTAGATTGAGTCTCACTAAAAATTTTTTCTGCATCACTGCAATTTACCACCGCTCTATTCAAGATATTTTCTTTCTCACGAGTATCTCTAAACGTTTCTCCTAAATCACTTAAAGTCTGTCGCCTTTGTTTAAGTTCCTCTGCGATTTGTATCGTTTCATTCAATTCGTCCTTAATTTTCTTAATATCATCAGGGGAAGCAAGTTCAAGTTGTTCGAGCTGAGTCTCTATTGTTCGTGCTCGATCCTGTGCCTGATCGGCACGTTTATTGGCAATACTCCGAGCTTTTTCATACATACTTAGACCTAGTAATTTTACTAAAATGTCACGTCTAGCTTTTGTATCACTCTTTAAAAAGGCGTCGAACTGGCCTTGTGGTAAAATGACAGTCCGTGTAAAAGTTTGAAAATCCATGGCGAGAAGCTCTGAAATATTCGAAGTGACGTCACGCGAACGATCTGCTACTAAATCCCAACTACCATCAGATGCCTGTTTCTCTAATCTAGTCGAATTGGTTGATGGAGTTCTTCTTACAACCCTATAAATATCTCCTCGGACAATAAATTCGAAAAGTACATACATTGATTTCAGCCCATGTGAAGTCAATTGCTGGGTTGCTGCTCCGACGCGAGGAACATTACCGTAAAGTGCCCACATCATAGCGTCTAATAAGGATGATTTACCTGCACCGATTGAACCAGTAATGGCAAATAAACTACGCCCTTCAAAATTCACAGATGTTTTCTCGCGAAATACTGTAAATCCTTGTATTTCTAATCGAAGTGGTTTCATTCAGTACTTACCACCTCACCCAATATCTCTCGAAATAAGGCTAATAATTCATCAGATGGAATTGTTCCATGTTGTTCCTGGTAATAGCGCACAAAAAGCTCTTCAGGCTTCAAGTCTTGTAGTGAAACAGTTGAAATATTTTCTTCAATTCGATCATAATCAAGACGTATGTCGACTATCCCGGCTGCACTATCTCTCATTTTTTGAGCCATCCCAGGTTCTGGAGCATCCACTTCTAATACCGCACGTATATATGCATTTTTATTTTCGTTCTTTTCTGATTTAGCCAAAACTTCTTCAGGGGTTCCTTTTAATTCGACTAGTGGCTTACCTGAAGTTAAAGGAATCAGACGGGTTTTTGCTGGCAGACCAGGTTCTAAATCGATTATACGTACGATTTTTTGTTGTTCGCGTTCACCAAAATCCAATTGCAATATAGAACCAGCATATGCCGCAGAACCGTTTGGTGTTCCTAAAATTTCTTGTGGATGGTGGATATGTCCTAAAGCTAAATATTGAGGTTCCTGCGGTAGACGTGCTTTATCTACTCCATATGCCACATCTATATGCAATCGGCGCTCTGAACCTTCAATATCTGCTAGTAATGCCCCATCGACAAATACATGACCCATAAGTAAATGTACCGAATTAGACGTATATCCCTTTACGACATTTTTATAAATTCCTTCGACAAAATCTTGATATATACCACGATTTTTTACTGTATCAGAGAGAACGTCAATCGCATCTAATGCCTTTCCATCAGGTATCCATGGAATAGCGGCAATTTCCGCCTGAACATTATCACGCGTAATCCTAATAATACCGCCCTTGTCATGTCCCTTAACATAAGCTTGTGTGTGTACATTAAGTAATTCACTCAATTTACCAATTGCATCAAGTTTATGCGCGCTATCGTGATTACCTGCTATAAGTACTACCTCGATTTCATGAGCAACAAATTCCCTCAAAGCACTAAATAACAATCGATCTGATTCTGGAGAAGGGGAATTCGTATCCCAAATATCACCGGCAACAAGAACTACATCAACATCTTCAGAGACAGCAATATCTTTAATCTCTGTCAGTACTGCTTCAAATTCTGAAACACGACTTCGTCCACGTATTTGCCTACCAAGATGCCAATCAGCAGTATGTAAAAAACGCATCAAATACCACTTCCAAAAATATGTTTATAAATCACCCTGTCATAATATCTTATCTAGTTTTTCTTGAGTCTTTTGCGCATCTTTATCTGCATCTCCAGCTTCTCCAGCTTCCTCTTGACGAGTTGCCCAAGAAGGCATGGGAAATTGGACTAATAAAGGTACAGGTACTTCGGGTTGCTGAATCAACATTGAACCAGGTTTTAATTGTGTAGCTCTTTGCTTTAATGAAGAGTTCCGCAAAAATCTATATTCATTTCTTTCTACTTCAGCACCATCTAAACGACCTACAATCCTGAATGCAGCATTCCCCACTACACGAGGTTCTACTTCACTTGCGGTCTGCTGTGCACCAATAAGAATAATTCCAAGAGAACGTCCACGTTCAGCAATATCGATCAAAATTTCCTTTATCGGACTTGTTCCCTCACGAGGGGCATATTTATTTAATTCGTCAACAACCAAAAAAAATGGTGATCTATCCGCACCTTTTTCTCGATCTTTTATTAGTTTATCCAGTAGAACTCCAACAACAAACCTCTGAGCACGATCCCTTAAGCCATGTAGATTGATAACGTTGACTTGTTTACTGGCACTTATCCCACTTTGAGTAGTGGTATCGTCTGGGTCACGAATAAAATAAACATCCTCTTTAATACTATTTAATCTACGCATAAAAGCATTGATTGTTCCTTGAGATGCTGCGGCACTACCCCGCCCTTTCCAATTACTACTATCATCATCCAATTCTGAACCAATTTCTTGAACTAAAGCATCAAAAGTTTTTATATTTTTGCCATTGATTGATACACTTGCACCGCCTTTCCTTACTGCTGATGCTAAATGATTTGAAACAGAATCAATGAGTAAATGAATTTGAGTTTGGTCAGTATCGGCTTCAGAAAATAAAAATCTTAAGTACCTTTCGTCGCAAAATTCTTTTACTGACCAGTGAAATGCAGTCGTAGTTTTTGCTGCAGATGAAGAAATGTCTCCTTTCTTCCGTACTGGAGAAAAAAAGTCAACTTGCGCAAATGCACCAGGCGCTGTAATACCTAATATTGCATATTTGTTCTTAATATCACTGTCCATTTTAAGATTTCTGCGATCAAGCCAAAGTAAACTCTCATCCTTAACATTAAAAATGTAAGACTTACTATTATGTTCTAATAATTTGCCACTAAATAATGCATAGAGAAGGTAGGTTGCATAAGAAGTTTTTGTTGCTACACCGGAAATGCCAGAAATATTAACATGTGCACCACTTATACCAGTGAGAAAGTCAAGATTACCGTAGATCACTTCTTCATCACGAGAATAACCTAAAGGTATTTTCTTCTGCATATTATCGAAGAATAGTGCAATTTCACGGTGATTTTTATTTCCATTTGTTTTATCCACCGTGGCAATATTAACAATATCGCCTGGTGTTGGCGGTATATAAATTTCCGGTTCGACACGAGTTACTGAAACATGTGCAGATACAACTGAATTAGCTGGTAATATTCCTTCATTAACTAATGCAACATCTGACGTTAGTTGAACACCTTCGTGTTTGGCAATAACCTCATCCACAACACCGTAAATATCTATAGGCGTCCCGCCATTAGGCAGGCTTGTGGCAACGTGCACGACATCGTCAAGTTGTAAATACTGACCTGGAGCAACGAACACTGAAAATTCTAACGGTTTTGCAGAGTCTTGTTCAGTACCTAAAACATAGCCTTTAAATTTCTCTTCACTACTGTCATAACTAGTCAATTTTTTTATCTCCAATCAAATTTGATTACCTTGCCGACCTACAAAAGTTGATATTTGGCGATTCAACCACAAAGGATCACCCAGTCGGTGTGTTAAAACTTTTTCTAATTGACCTACAGGAACAAAATTATGAGGTGCTCGCGGATCTTGCCCAGGCATAGAAGAAAGTCTCGGTAGAACTTGAACTGATTCATCTGCCAAAACTTTTGCTTGCTCAATTGGTACAGATCCGTTCGTTTCCAATCGCATTACACCACCTAAAGGATGATATGCTTCCCCAAGCTCACGTAACCGTAAAAACCATGAATACCGTCCACTTGACTGAGAATTATTGATTTCTGTATTGGAAGGAATATGGAATAAGGGAGTGCGTTGATTGACGCCTAATCGATACAACAATTTTCTTTGCTCTTCGCTGATATACCACTGGGATATACGCTTAATGTAGCCAATAATTCTTTGCCCAGGTGATTTAAGAGATCTGAGAGGTCCATCAACAAAGGTAATTTTTGAATCATCACGCGAAAGCTCTGAAGCCAAGTGAGTCTCTGCATCTAACATGCGTTGTTGAAGACTATATAATGAATTCGTTGCGTTCGTTGCATCTGGTACACGCTGAGATTTGAATTCCATAGCTGATCTGCCCTCACCAATAGTGATAGAGGGCAAAGACTTCCCAGAATGTAAATATAACCTTTCAACACGTAATGTTTCTTCAAGAATGTGAGCCCGTTCTTCACATAGCACAGCACCTACAGCAAGTGATCCAAACAGACCAAATATGGCCCCTCCAACTGTATCTTCTTGTATTACATGTACTTCTGGACGACGCACACCATCTATTATTTGTGCAGGAATTTTTGTTGCATTTGTAACAGTTATGACATCCCAATTTTCCTGCTCAACTGTAACATCCACAGGTCCAATAGGTCGTTCATTTTCATCCATATCATTAGACAAAGAAGTCCCATAATCTGATTGCCATGGGAGTAGCTGAAGTGCCATTTTACCGCCAGACGGGGAGATTATTTATTCTAACATGCTTCAAAAAACAACGCAGATGTTATGTCGATCAAGATCATATATTGGTATATCGAGGTATTTATGTAGTCCAGATTGAAAAGCCTAGGTAAAGTGTTTCAATGAAAAAAGAATATCCTTCAGCAAAAGAAGCTTTTACACCTTCTGCGAATCGAGCGGACTACGTAAAAAATATGTTCGGGTCCATAGCAAATCGCTACGATTTTATGAATTCAATCATGACAGGTGGTCGCCATCATTTTTGGCGACGTTTAGCTGCCGAAGAATTAGTTACCCCTGGTGATATTGTAGTCGACGTAGGTTGTGGTACTGGTGATCTTAGCTTTGCTTGTTTAAGACAATCCGCCTCACATGCAATTGGTATTGATTTTGCTCGCCCTATGTTGCCTATAGCATTGGACAAAGCTAAAAAATTCTCTGCAAAAGACAGGTTTACTGCAACTGTAGGTGATGCGACTTCATTGCCAATTGCGAATGAATCTGTAGATATATGGTGTTCAGCTTTTGTCGTACGTAATATCCCTGATATGGATGCAGCATTTTATGAAGCGTGGCGAATACTAAAACCGGGAGGGAAAATTGCTATCCTAGAGATTACAAAAATGCAGCCAAGTCTACTCAGACCTATTATACAAATACACTTTAATCATATTGTCCCTTTTATAGGAAAGATAATATCACGCCATAATAGTGCTTATGAATATTTACCTGTTTCAGTAGACCAATTTGAAACACGAGAAGAGCTTTGTGCTCGTTTAGACAAGGCCGGATTTAATATCAGTATCGTACGATCCTTGATGTTCAAAACTATTACGTTGCTGGTGGCAACTAAACCAAAATCTACCTAATCCAACCAAGTGTTCTCTAGTGGTTCTCTGGGTATGTCATCATCGACATTCACCATGTGCTTTGCCATAGGACCAAAAATTGCAATCACTTCCGCCAATTCCGGCTCTTCAATTCCACAATAACGAAATGACTCAATCATGTGACGCAACCATAAACCTGCAAGTCTTTCAGTAATCATAAAAGGAAAATGTCTCCGACGTAATCGAGGGTGTCCGTAGAGATCACTATATCGTGATTCACCACCTAACCATTGCTCAATAAAAAGTTTTTGCTTTTCTTTACCTTCGCTTAAATCTGATGGGAATAATGAACGAAGTTCTTCATTATTTTGGACAAGCTGATAAAAATGTTCTACAACATCGTCAATAATTTCTCGTCCACCCAACCTACTAAATAAGTAAGGTTTAATCTCTGTCGGATTTCGTTCAGGAATAGAAGAGTTCAGAATTTACTCCTAGTTCACTATAATTAATAAACACATTTAAAATTTACACTAGACCCAAAACACATTACTAGCCTATGCTTAAGATCAATATTTAGTGATGTCAGGCTTTTGGATAAAAATCCTGTGCTGACATTTTAATTATCATACACATTGGAGATGAACTAATACATGTCGCCGCTTTCCGGCTTTTTAAAACGCCTGGTTGGGGAAAGTTCCCAATCAAAAACACAACCAAAACAAAGAAACTCGAAAAATAATCGAACAAACACACAAAAAGGAAAAAATAATAAGCAAAATAATTCTAAACCGCAGCAAAACATAGTTAGAACTAAAGTAAAAAATACCAAGAGGCCCACTCGTAGAAATTCGTCATCTACCCAATCAAAACAACCTCAAAGTGA
>CEQM01112381.1_pt1 | contig 20343 bp, 22 predicted proteins | sample 531111 | NCBI WGS metagenome assembly CEQM01 (sample SAMEA2621278, study PRJEB7988) | marine metagenome | biome: marine biome (ENVO:00000447); feature: deep chlorophyll maximum layer (ENVO:xxxxxxxx); material: "saline water (ENVO:00002010), including plankton (ENVO:xxxxxxxx)" | depth 120 m
GGGCCATGACAGTTGAAGGTTATTTAATGGACATGGAAGGATTTAAGTATTCACACGATACGCATGAATGGATCAAAGAGAATGATCCTGAGTTATACGATTTGATTATCAGATATTTCCCGACACAAAAATGGGACCAGTGCACTGGAGAACTAAAAAATTAAATGAGAGCATCAAGCTCGTACATTACATTATCGAGCATATTACGTAATGCATCCGAAGGTGTATCTTCAGTTAAATCATTAGATGTAGCAAAGATTGCATTCGCAACAGTTAAACCTTCCAAGCTCGCGACTAAAGGTCTAAGGCCATGATCCACAGCAAGTTGATGCATATTACCTCCACCGGTAGCCACAGGTACGCATATTTTGCCAGTTAAACCACCCTGCGGCATGAGGTCAAAGAATACTTTTAAGAGACCTGTATAGGTGGCACGATATATCGGTGATGTAATGACAATAATTCTAGCTTCATCGACTTTCTCCAATGCTGAAGAGACGTCTGCATCATCTTTTCTACCTAGAAGAGCTTCAGAATTTAAAGTTGATAAATCAATAATATTGGTTTCGAATTTTCTTTCAGAAAGTTTGTCGAGAATTAATGCACCGATACGACGAGAACTCGACATTACGTTAGGGCTACCAGATACTAAGGTCACTGAATTCGATATATTTTGATTCACAGAAGTCATACAACGTCCTTTTTCAATTACTTAACTGCTAAATCAGCATACTTCGTTATAGAATTTTAGACAAAATCAAAATATCGATAGTTATTGTTAGCAAGAAAGAAATTATGAGCATATTAAGTGAAGAAGAACGATTAGGTCGTGCAAGAATTTTTTTTGGAACACTTGCACAAATTTTTCCTGAAACGAATGTGTACTTCAATGACGTCATAATTCATCTAGGTATGGAATACATAACTGCAGAAGATTACTCACTCGAATTCGAAATGGGATTTGAAAAAGAAAAAAACTCACGCAATCCAGACATAATCATGATCCAATCAAAATCTGAAAATGAATGTAATACATACATCACGGTTTTTGCAGAAATATGCGAACAATATGGATATCTTCCAGTGATTGAAATAGATCAAAATGCTTTAAAACAGATCCTGGAAAAAACTCAAGGGAATAGTGATTAATTATTGCTTTTGTAGTTAAACAACAAGAGAAAAAATATCAATCGCCAGGCAGATATACAAATAAAACCTATTAGAAAAGTAATTCCATAAAAGACGGGATCACTCCAACTATCTATTATGAAAAATCGAAAAAATTGAGCAACTAAAAAAATTACTATCCAATACTGAAGTGTGTTGAAAAAAAACTTTTTTATCAAAAAAACAGAAGATCTATCAAAAAATTTCTTAAGAAAAAAAACACACGCCATAGCCATCCAATAGGGCACTATCGTGCGCATAAGTACATCAACATTGAAGATTTGATTTAAAGAATAATGTGAAAGTAACCCGATAATATTAAAAAGAGAAATTACGATAAAATCACCAAAATATAGACGTGGAAAAGACATTTCATACCTTAAACAATATTTCGAACTCGTTTTTTATAGTAACCAATATTAGCCATTAAGGTTATTTGTTTTTAGACTAGCTTAGCCAATTAGGGAGCATCTATGAATTTACATATTTTACAGTCTGCAAAACAAAATACAATTGAACGAACTGACAATAACATCTTTGAGGGAGGTTCAGTTTGGGGTGCTTCATTAACGGAAAACCATACTGAAAATAATAATGTTGGATTGGTTCATTTTGCCCCAGGTGCTCGTGCTGGATGGCATACACATTCACACGATCAAATACTTTATATTGTGTCAGGAATTGGTAAGGTTGGAGATCGGACAGGTGAACAAATTGTATCTGTAGGTGACACCATTGTAGTACCAGCAAATATTGAACATTGGCATGGTGCACATGACACAGGAGCACCCATGTCACACCTGTCTATCACTTCTCGAGATTCAGAAACAACAGTTTTAGATAATTAATTCATCAAGAAAAAGGAGTATCGCATGAAAGCAGTATTTGTTGAGAAATATGGTGGACCTGACGACTTAGTCGTAAAAGAGATTGATCGAATTGAAACTATTGGAGCAAATGATGTACGTGTAGAGATAAAAGCACGTGGGATAGCTTTCTCTGACACTCTTGTTGCTGCAGGGCAATATCAAGTTAAATCTGAACCTCCTTTTATTTTAGGCAATGAAGCTGCAGGATATGTCACTGAAATTGGAAGTTCGGTTACAGAATACCAAGTAGGTGATGCAGTACTTACTTCTGCTGGATGCATCGAAGAAGCAGTGATTGACGTAAATTCACTCACCTTAATTCCTGAGGGGGTTGACCTAGAGCTTGCCGCAGGGTTCCGCAGTAATTATCAAACTGCTCTATACGGAATGCAACGAGCACGTCTTAAAGCTGGTGAAACGTTATTAATTCATGGAGCAGCTGGAGGTGTAGGCTTAGCAGCTGTCGATATAGGAAAGTTAATGGGAGCAACAGTCATTGCTACCGCTGGAACTGATGAAAAATTAGATATTGTTAAACAAATGGGTGCAGACCACGTCATCAATTACACAAATGGATTCCGTGAGGAAGTAAAAGAAATTACAAATGGCTTAGGTGCAGATATAATCTATGATCCTGTAGGTGGTGATGTGTTCGATGAGTCAATGCGCTGTATTGCTCCTTTTGGAAGAATATTAATCGTTGGTTTTACAGGTGGTAGACCTGGTCTCGCAAAGACAAATCATTTACTTGTAAAAGACGCAGAGGTAATTGGATACACAATCGGAGGACTAGCCAATCATGCACCTGAATGGTCAAACAGTAACCATGACATATTAATGGGATGGTTAGCATCAGGTCGTATCAAACCTTACATTTCGCATCGAGTACCTTTGTCACGTACTTCAGATGCACTTAAGCACATCATTAATCGTGAAGTGATTGGAAAAGCAATAATTGTAAATGACTGAAAAAGCCCTTGAAGTCGAAAAAAATCCAATTCGAGAAATATTAGCTCTTCGGGATTATCGATTATTTTGGGGAGCACAATTACTCATTACATTAATTCAAGGTATCTCTCGTTTTGCATTCGTGTGGCTAGCTTTAGAAATTAGCACTTCGGCAACTGTTGTGGCGTTATTAGGTTTATCACTTGGTATCCCCGGTCTTTTATTTTCATTACCAGCAGGTGCTGCTGCTGACAGGCTAGACAAGCAAAAAATAATTATTTATATCTCACTACTGGGAGTCTTTTTTTTGGGGATGACTTCAGTATTAATACAATATGACATAATCAATCTCCCTTTAGCATTAGTCGTTGCCTTTGGAACTGGTTCAGCAATTTCGATACTCATCCCTGTCTTACAAGCGATGATCCCACAATTGGTACCAGCAGATAGATTGATGAGTGCAGTTGGATTGCAAAATATGGGACAGGGAGGTGCCACAATATTGGGAGCACTGATTGGAGGCGGAGCCATTAAACTATTTGGGCTTGCTGCAGCTTTCGGTCTGTTTGCAATCATCATGCTCTTAGGATCCATACTTATATGGTTCGTAAAATTGTCTACGTCTCTGTCAGCAACAAATATCGAATCTAAACAAGATAATTCACTCGTCAATGATATCGCTATAGGTTTAAAGTATGTCGCACTACATCCACAGTTACGAATATTGATTTCTATTGGAATTTTAATGGGATTTGGTATCGGATCTTACTCATTACTACTTCCTGAAATTGCAAAAAATGAATTACTACTTGATTCATTCGAAACATCTTCTTTACTTGCTTTCTTCTCTACAGGAATGATTATTACTTCTGTATTTATTGCCACAAAATCAAATATTTCACGTAAAGGATTAATTTTTGCAATAGCTGCAAATTGTTTTGGCCCAGGTTTAATTATAATTGGATTTTTAAGTAATTATCTTTTGATTTTAACTGTCATGATTATTTGGGGCGGATGTGGAGGGGTAATGCTCACAATGCAACGTACACTTTTATACAATTACACAGCTGAACATATGCAAGGACGAGTTTTTGCATTATTTTCACTTGTTTTACATGGGTTTTTACCAATCGCAGCTATATTTATTGGCATATCACGCATATGGTTGAATCCAACAAACACATTAATAGTAATTGGAACAATTGCCTTAATAGGAATTCTTGTAATCACCACCAGGGCATCATCGCTTCGACAAGGTATCTAATCATGCATCAAAAGAGTTTAGGACTCTGTCCATATTGTGATTGGTCAAAACAAATTAAAACTGCAAAAAAATCATCTTTTATAATGTGCAATCTTTCCAAAATCGACCAACGTTATACAAAGTATCCTCAACTTCCACTACTTGACTGCGAAGGATTTTCTGTCAGTTCAGAGTGATTACCATGTTGGTATCTATAATTTGAAACACCAGGGACAAGTTTCCATACCAATCCTACAACAACAATTGCGATTACTCCGCCTAGAACCATCGTTGAACCTGCTCCAATAGCACCTGACATGAATGCCACTTCCATTTGCCCTATATTATTAGCACCCGTGGCCGCAAACGAATGCGCACTGCTGGCTCTACCCAGCAATCGATCGGGTGTAGTTAATTGAACGATCGTCTGCCGCATAACCATTCCTACAGCATCGGTAGCACCTAAACCTGCAACTATTACTAACCCAATTGCAAATATATGAATTGTTCCAAATGCAATGAGTAATAATGCATAAATAAATGTCGCTACTAATACTAACAATCCTTTACGTGACATCTTTGCCGTGTATAGAACAAGAGCACTTCCAGCAATCCCTCCAAATGAATTAGCTGATGCCAATAGACCGACAGCAACAGCACCCATTCCATACAGACTTTCTGCAAATATGGGAAAAAGGAATCGATAAAAGCTAAAGACTGTCACACCAATATCCAGTAAATACAGACCAGGTAATATTTTGTGGTACCGCACAAATAAAAACCCTTCTTTTAGTGATTCAAATGATCCGCGGTTAGTGGTCTTTTCAGGAGTACCTGAGACACGAATCGCGAGAGGTGCGGCTATACTTATCATCAACACAAATGTGGTTGCAAAAAGTGCAGAAGAAACTCCCCAAATAGAGTAAATAAGCCCAAATGCAATAGGTGCTGCAATACCTGCAATTTGAAATGTCGCTGTATTCGTTGTAACTGCATGAGTAAGATGAGTTCGAGGTACCACACGTGCAATCATTGCGGGGCGAGCAGAATTTCCCAGCATATTCATAATTCCGGTAATTCCATGAACAACATATATGTGCCAAACAGCTAAATTTCCGTTAAATGCAGCAAAAGTAAGCATCAGTAGTGCAACGAAAGATATTGATTGAGTTAGGATCATCAATTTTTTGCGATCGAAAACATCGGCCAAAATACCGCCATATATCACAATAGGCATTTGCAAAAATTGGACCGCTCCTAATAAACCTAATTGGAATTCAGAACCTGTTTCTTCATAAATCCATTGTGCGCAGGTAAACAAACGCATTTGCATGGCGATCAACATTGAAACACCACCAAGCCAAAGCATAGTAAAGTCGCGATACGCAAAAGCAGACCATGGTTTTAATTCATGTTGATTGGAGGAATTAGTTTCTAACATAAAATTAGATTCATTTGTAATGCATTACCCATTAATACTTAATCTCAAAATCTACTATCCAAAGTGTAATTGATTAGAGTCTGTAGATAACTTAGAAACAAGAATATTGAGTAGGACAGCATTATAAAATCACTATTTTCTACTACACAATGAAAACACACTAATGGTCACCGCTATCCTTAACGGTAATGTGGTGAGAGAATCGCTACGTCTAGTCGAAAGGTCAAGAATGCCAAAAGGGAAAATACTGGCTTGGACCTTATATGATTGGGCAACATCAGGTTACGGTGCAGTAATCGCTACATTTGTTTTTAGTGTCTATTTTACTCAAGAAGTATGGGATGGTGATGGTGGTGCTGTTGCATGGGGATGGATGGTTTCACTCACAAGTATATTCGTCGGAATTGGTGGGTCATTACTCGGTTTAAAATTCAACGGTATACGTACACACAGATCAGTACTTACCATATTCATAATAATCAGCACAATCACAGGAATGGGACTTTGGTTCATTAAACCAGAGCCTGAGTATGCAATACTTGCACTACTTCTTGTAGGTATAGGAAGTTTCTGTGTAGAAACATCATTTGTCCCGTATAACACACTATTACGTGTGTTAGTACCACCTGAGCGAGCTGGACGTGTCTCTGCCAACGCATGGGGTTTAGGCTATGTGGGTGGAGTAGTATGTTTACTCTTGGCGTTGCCAATCATCCAGTCGGGAATCATATCTGATATAAATTTAGCTAATGTTCGTGCGGCAAGTCCTTTTGCTGCGCTTTGGTTATTCGTTTTTGCTCTACCAATGATCATTTCTTTATATCGCATTCCGCAGGAACGTATGTCAGAACCTGGATATGCCACAAGTAATCTAAACAAGAATGAAATAATACAATTACTTAAGCACCGTGGGATTTGGAAATTTTTATTATCAAGACTATTTTTAGCTGAAGGATTGACTGCATTATTTGCTTTTGGAGGCATAATAGCCGCTAGTCTCTACGATTTTTCTACTGAAAAAGTTCTTCTTTTCGCAATAGCTTTAAATATTTCTGCTGGAGTTGGTGCAATCCCTGGTGGACACCTTGACGATCGATTCGGGCCACGTATGGTAATTAATACATCCTTGGTTGGATTAATACTATGTGGTGCAGTTATAGGATTTACCGAAGGAGAGTTGATATTTTGGATAGCAAGCATTTCATTAGGTTTATTCATTGGACCTGTGCAATCATCAGGTAGATCGTTAGTAGCAAAAAGCGTGAGTAAAGAAGAAGCTGCACCGCTATATGGCCTATTAGGCTTTTCGGGGCGTGTCGTTTCTTTTATAGGTCCATTATTTGTAACTATCGGTATAAGTATTACTGATAATGATAGAACAGCCATATGGGTAATAGCTGTGCTATTAATCATCTCCCTTATAATAATGCTCTCAACGCCCAAATCCATCGGGCAAATAGAAACAGCACCTAGTAACAATACTGACTCGGAAGAATTAAGTTAATTATTAGGTGCACAAGCTTGCATTACTGCACGTATCGAATCTAATCCAGGTTTTGCAGCAACTACGCGAACAATTGCAGTATCCAACCCATCAGCAAGATTATAAAATTTATCGCGTGCATTCGTTATATTCGATGAAACACCTACAGCTTCAAGAAGTTCATCAGGAAAAGCTTTGAGAACTTCTTCAGATGATCCATTTCGGTTACGAATAGAATCGAGAAAAAGTAATTCCTCAGCAAAACCCATACGCTCAAAATGCGCGCGATACGCAAATTGGCGCTCACGAGCGGTTGGAACTTTATCACGTAACGCGTAAGGAATTGTGGCACGAGCTAATCCATCGCGGGCAAGTGTGGGATCATCATCGACGCAAACTCGTATATATTGCACAAGCTTTAATTCGTTAGGATCGCGACCAACAGACATTGCTCCTTCGTTCACCCGTTCCCTACTCCAGGAAATACGTTCTGTATCACACCAATTCATAGCTGCGCCATCAGCAAGTTCACCTGCAAGATTTAACATTTTGGGTCCAAGTGCACCTAATAACACAGGTGTTTTATAATCAGAAGGTGCGCCCATACTGACCTGTTTTAGTGTAATTGCTTCACCTTCATAATTAACAGTTTCACCATCGAGTAGCTTACGTATTGTAATCAAGTAATCGCGCATAACTGCCAATGCAGATTTTGTATTAAAACCTAAATTTTTTCGAACAGAAGGTTGATATATGCCTCCAGTTCCAATACCTAATGAAAATTTTCCTTTAGTTAAATTTGTTAATATCTTTGCGCTACTCGCAAAAGATACAGGTGAACGAAACGCAACAGGTGAAACCGATATTCCAGTTCCTAACCCACCTTCAATAACTTCTGTGCTGGCTTTCCATCGCAGAGCACATAATTGAAAAGCATCATTGCCTACTCCGTCTGGAGTCCAAATACTGCTATAACCTAACAAAGCAGCTTCACGTGATAATATTTCTTGCTCTTCAAGAGTAAGTTGTAAGGCCGCATCCAATCCTAATCCGACTTCCATAACACCCCTAAGTTGTTTTAATTAATTTCTGCTAAACGATACACGCTTTCATGCTCGATAGTAGCTAATTTACGGCCAGTATCAGTCATTTGCATTACAGAAAAATGAACAATCTGATGACCTTTATGCTCGCTAAGATTTGTTATTATACCTTTTCGAATCATCGTTTCACCTGCATAAAGAGGTGAATGATGCCAAATTTTTCCTGTACGATGGATAGTTGTTGATTCATCAAAATGTGTAGTGATTAAATCAACTGGGTTACACCATTTACCTACAGGGACAACTATCTTCTTATCAATTTTGTTAGGAAAATTAGAGTGGTTAGGTTTTGAATATATACGAACGTCAAAATATTCTTCGATTTGTAAAACAGCGCCAATTTGTTCTGATTTACCTAATTTTTCATTACATGGTTCCATTGGGATTAGATTACTGATATCAAGATTCTTTTCTTCTAAACCAAAAGTTCCAATCATACGTGGCCCTTTTTTGTCATCTCCTATTACTTGAAATGATTTATTATCTGCATCAATCGAAAAGGTAACTGGTTCATTATTATAAACTGGTAAACGAAATCTATACGACGCACTACCTAGCTTGAGCCAATCCACACCTTGGTTTAGCAACTCACTAACTACATGCTCATATAAAGTGACCCCTGGAACAAATGCGCCTTGGAATCCTAAATTAGATGCTTCAGTATCTGTGTGTATTCCGTCAGTTCTTTCATTGAGTGGGTTTGCGTGCCATATATGCGACCGGAAATTAAAAGCCATTTTTCAATCAATTTTTATTTCACGATTACGTTTGTCATTTTCTGTGTCTGCATCAGATTGAGTTGAATTAACCTTCAAAATATCCGAAATAGCCTTTGTAAATTCACTGACAAGTAACATTTGCTCACTCACAATATTACGTAAACGTGCTGAAAATTCATGATCGATTAAAGAACTTTTATCTTGCCGTTTTGACACAATCGATTCTTCCAACAGGTTAAGACGATTTTCGAGTTCGTGTAATTTTTGAGAATCATCCATTATTTTTCTCTCCAAACCAAATATTCAATATATTTTGATCTAATTTAGCAGACAAAACTGCGCGTTGCTGAAGTGCGCGTGGCAACAGCATATTTCGACGATATTGATCGACTTCTATGATTAATTCTTCTGCGGCTTGTGTCAAACGTATTTGATCTCGATCTACTAATGGGATTTTTAGCTTCATTAGGCTTTCAGAGTCTACAGGACCATCCACAAATTCATCCTCATTTTGATCTCGAGTAAATATGACAAATGGTAATTCGTCATGGAAAAAAGTTGCTGGATTTTCATCATCAAATAGAATAGTTGCCAATTTTTCTAATGATTCTATGCCTACCAGCTCATGATCAAATTGTGGAGTAATCTTAATTGGGATCTCACCAAAAATTTCATGCAGTGTTTCAAGATGCTGTTTTTGTTTTGCACCTTGTTCAGAAAAGTATCCACTCGCAATTACTTCATCAGGAAGTACCCGATTACATATCACTAAGTCAGCACGATATCCATACAATCCCAACTGTGTAAAAGCACGTTGAGTTTCTTTTATGACCATACGCTCTGGATTTGTAACTAACCGTACTGAAGTTTGTTCTGGATCGCTCAACACAAGTTGAATATTTTCAATTTGTTCCATGAGATCTGCTGTAGTATCAAAAACTTCAGTACTTGGCAAAGGCATACTTGAAACACGGCGCAAAATTGGACGAGCCAGTCCTGAAATCTTCCTACTTAATGGAAAAATTTTTTCTAACCACCATCTACCTGCTTCAGGAAAACTCAGCAACCTGAAAGTTTCTGCAGTAGGGGCACAATCGACCACAATCAAGTCATATTTATTAGTTCGATGATGTTCAAGTATCCATAATAAATTTGCCAATTCATCCATACCTGGGAGTACTACCATTTCATCAGCTAAAATTGGGTCGAAACCTTCCCATGCAAGTATTGATTCCATCCAACGTTGTACAGTTCCCCAATATTTTTCCATGTTGTAATAGACATCTGTTTCTTGTGCCCATAAATTATCGACAATTTTTTTGGGTTCAGGTCCAAGCTGCATATCTAATGAATCGCCCAAACTATGAGCAGAATCGGTACTTAAAACAATCGTGCGCATACCATTTTGAGACGCACGCAAAGCAGTTGCTGCAGAAATTGACGTTTTACCAACGCCACCTTTACCTGTGTATAGAATTACTCTTGTCATATTATTCCTCAAAGGAATGATATATCGAAAACATATTATAATTTTTAAATTTCTATCTTGGCGTGTACTAGAATGATGTTACTTATTGATGCATCCTATATGATGTTGTCATGTCTACAAAAACCAGATTGCCATCATTCTCATTACACGATATGCAAGGTGGAAATTACGATTTCCCCAATGGAAAAACATCTCTTCTATGTTTTGTGAAGGAAGATTGTCCAACCTGTCAACTTTCACTGCCACTCATTGAAATTATTCAAAAAACATTTAGCTCAGTGGTAGAAGTATTATTAATTGGACAAGATCATGCTGGAAATATCTCAATGATTGAAACTCATCAACTGGCAACTTCTCTTCTTAACGATGATGCTTTAAAGGTTTCATTTGAATACGACCTAGACACAGTTCCTACAATTTTCCTTACAGATAGTGTAGGAAATGCTTTGATGCAATTTATTGGTTTTGGAAAACAAGACTGGATTGATTTAATACAAAAACTGTCTGATATTACAGGAATACCTGTCCCTGCAATACAGTGGGACAGTTATCCGGAAAGCCACCCAGGATGTGGATCACGCTCTGTTGAACCAGGTATAGCAGAGCGTTTAGAAGCTGAATCTTCAGGAAGCCCATTGAGAGCCCGACAAATAGATATAGCAACCCATGACGATGTGCATGAATTCCTTTTTGATCAAGGATTAACTGATGGATTGCCCGTTATCCCCCCTACACCTGAACGAGTACTTCGTATGATTAAAGGATCACACCGTGATGCCCAAGAAATTGTTGCAGATATACCACCCAATCTAGCACCAGCAACTGTTGAAAAAATTGCAATCAATGCTGTCATGGCAGGTTGTAAACCTGATTATTTGCCTGTCGTAATCACTGCAGTTGAGGCAATGTGTACTGATGAATTTAATATACATGGTGTCAGTGCTACGACGATGGGTGGCACGCCTGCAGTTATCATCAACGGCCCCATACGAGAAAAAATTGAAATGAATTCAGGTCTTGGTGCACTAGGCGCAGGTCATAGGGCAAATGCAACTATTGGACGTGCAATTCGTCTTGTCTTACGAAATATTGGAGGAGCAAAAACAGGTGGAACTGAAAGATCTACTTTGGCAAGTCCTTCAAAATATACGCTGGCATTCGCAGAAAGAGAAGAACGTTCTCCTTGGGAACCCTATCATGTCCAACATGGGTTCGATCAAACTGAATCTGTTGTCACACTTTTCGCTGTTACTGGTGGGCCCAGCTTAGTAGTTGACCAGAACTCCAGAACACCTGAACAAATTACCGGTAGTATTGCTATGGTTATGGAGTCAATCCCACATCCACGTGCCCGAGGCGATCAAGATATACTACTTGTTTTATGCCCTGAACATCTGGATACAATCACAAAACATGGTTGGAGTAAGCAAAAATTTTTAGATGAGATACAAAAAGCAACATTAAAACCATTACGTAATTTATTAGCTGACGAACACTCAGGGGTTGGCGCTTCACTCGCAGAATTTGGTAAAAAAGGCCCCGATGAAAAGGATTTAGAAAGACTAGTGCCAAAATTTGCTTCTACAAGTAATATACATTTAGTAGTGGCAGGTTCTGACGCTGGAAAATTTACATCTGTTTTCCAAGGTTGGGCAACAGGTCCACGTGGCTCGATGGTTGTTAGCCGAAAGATAGAAGGTTGATTATGACAATGAAGATATTAGATCCTACTGATGAACGAAAACCAATAAAACGCGAACTAACCTCACGCCCTGAACATATTAGTGGAGTTGTAGGACTGCTGGACATTTCGAAGCCGCGAGGAAATGTACTGCTTAATCGTCTGGAACAACTGTTTGATGAACGGTTACCAGATGTTGAAATTCGTAGATATACGAAACCAACATTTACAAAACCTGCACCTGAAGATTTACGAAGAAAAATATCTGAAGAATGTGGTTTTGTAATCGAAGCACTGGCTGACTGAGGATCTTGTACTACGTGCAGTGTGCACGATACGACATGGTTCGAAATTCAAGGAATCCCTTCAGTTTTTATAGCATCAACAGAATTTGTTGATGCAGCTACTGCACAGGCATCAATGCTGGGGTTACCCGAATTGAATCGTGTGTTTGTTCCTCATCCAATACAAGATGCTACTGATAGCGAGATGGAGCAAAAAGCAGAAGAAGTTTTTGAAAAACTCTTGAATACTCTAATCGCTTAATGCATCCAATACGACAGGAAGATTAGAGTGTCATTTGAACAAAAAGTTGCAATTGTTACTGGTGGTGCGTGGGGTATTGGTGCCGAAACAGCAAGAAAACTAGCATCTGAAGGTGCAAATGTCTTAATTGCTGATAAAGATTACGAAGCAGCCAAAGAGAATGCGCAGCAAATAGAAAATAACGGCGGATCAGCACAAGCAATCCAAATTGATTTATCTGTCAGCGAGCAAATCAAGTTAATGATTGATGCTGCAATAAATGAATGGGGACATATCGACTTCCTCGTACAAAATGGTTACAAGGATGATGTTCTTAATAGAGGCAGCGCAGTCACATTAGAAGAAGAACGTTGGGATTCGGCAATGGACGTTCTTACAAAAGCACTCTTTATTGGAGCAAAACATGCTATTCCACATATGCAATCTAACGGAGGTGGTGTCATCATTAATATAGCTTCAGTCCATGGCATATTGGTTGAAACCAATAGATTGGTATATGAAGCAGGAAAAGCTGCTGTAATAGCAATGACCAAACAAATGGCTGTTGATTTTGGTCCTTCGAATATTCGCGTTAATTGCATTTTACCAGGTCATATCGTGACTGAACGTCTACAAGAACGATGGAATAAAGAACCAAAGATGCTGGATTTTTTCGCCCAACAATATCCGTTAGGTCGAGTAGGTACACCAGCTGATATAGCAAATGCAATTACATTTTTGTGCTCTGATAATGCAGCATTTATTACCGGACACCCTTTGGTTGTTGACGGAGGGTTAACAATTCAATTACAAGAAGAATTAACTGTACAACTCGGAAAATATGCACAGGAAAATCCATTTGATTAGATAATGAATATTAATTGGAGGAAATGTGGAATTACGTAACTTAGGTAAAATTGGCCAAGTCAGTGCACTCACTTTAGGTGGTGGTGGCATTGGTGCTGTCTGGGGAGAAAGAAGCAGAGAACAAGCTATAGCTACAGTACTCGATGCAGTAAATCACGGAATTACACTTATCGATCTAGCACCAAGTTATGGAAATGGTGAGGCAGAAAATGTTGTGGGGCAAGCATTTAAAGGTGACTTGCCTTCAGGAATAAAAGTTACAACTAAGTGTCAATTAAGGAACATTCCCGGCGAAGAGATATATTCTCAATTAATTGAAAGTCTGCACGAGAGTTTAAGTCGGTTACAACTGAACCATGTTGATATTTTTCTTCTACACAGTAATATCATTCCTGATAGTGATTTAGCAGAAAACGGGACATCTCTAAGTACATATACTGATTATGTAATACCAGCGTTCGAAAAAATAAAAACCTCAGGTTTGATTAGTCATTGGGGTATAACAGGTATTGGTTGGCCTAGTGCAATCAATACAGCACTCGAAGAGCAAAAAAAACCAGCGGTAGTTCAGTGTATAGCAAATCTATTAGACTCTGGAGGAGGACTCGATCGTTCTCCAGAAAAACCGAATCCACGCAAAGCAATTGAGTTGGCTCATAATAATAATGTAGGTGTTATGGGTATTCGTGCAGTGCAAGCAGGTGCTCTCACAGACAAAATCGATAGAGCATTACCGAATGACCATTCTGAAATACTTGATTATGCAAAAGCGGCACCTTTTAGGGCACTTGCAAAAGAATTTGGAACTTCATCAGCTATGTTAGCGCACAGATACACACTAAGTATGAAAAATGTAGATACTGTGGTTTTGGGTGTCAAAAATCAAAATGAATTACAGGAATGTTTAGATGCAGAATCATTAGGAAACTTATCTTTAGATGAGATTAAAGCGATCGATGACTGCATCTCTGTCTAGTAGCCGAGTTACCACTAAACAATGTCAATTCGATCGCCTATGGAAACAGTACCTTCTTGTACGGGAACTGCTAATACACCCATAACAGGGCGCTCCTGAGAAAATTCTTTTGTGAGAATGGACATCACTTCACAATCACGCTCACCAGTATCTGGATTAACATGTGTTGCTAAGCATCTTACAACTGGGCCTACGACATTAAATTCAATATTATTAATCCGAATCGCACTTCCGATCAAATCCAATTCTTGCCATGGATCGAGTCCATCAATAGTAATGTTCATTCGGAATCTACGTTCATCAATTTTTATTCCAGCCGTTTCTTCAAATACTTTCAAGCTTGATGTTGACATTATTGAGATACTCGATTGTTCTCTATCGTGAAAACGATAAGTATGCCCATCGCCAATCAAGGTAAATGGAGGGATATTTATCGAGGAGTCTATTTCCAGTAATTGCTCTCTCAACCAGTTAGAAAGGTAAATTCTATCTGAAATTTTCCGAATATCAGCCGTTGCAGATATATGCGAATTTAAACTTATATGTAATTGTGATTTAGCTTCATCAAAATTCGAATTGAATTTTGCAATCAGAGGATTGCCTTGCAACGTCAGGAACGATCTTTTTGTTAACCAACTAGTAGCATCAAGTTCGGTTTTATTTAATAAAAATCCAAAAACCCGATCACCTTGTACATTACCAAAACAATCAAAATCAATTTGTCTCACTTCTTTGGGTGTGAACCCTTTGATTGGGAATTTGTATAAATTTGTAATTTGCATATTATTGCCCTCAATTAATGAATTATGAGGTAAGATATTGGAATGTTGGTAGTTTTGTCACCCGCAAAAGGTCAAAATTTTGATTCAGCTGCTTTAGAGATTAAATGCACTGAACCAAGATTACTTGCAAATAGTTGTGAATTAATAAATACATTAAGAAATTATAGTGCAAATGACCTAATGTCCTTGATGAATGTAAGCGCAAAAATTGGCGCATTAAATGCAGACCGATTCGCTACATTTAATATTCCATTTAATGAAACTAATGCAAAACCTGCTGCTTTTGCATTCACAGGCGATGTCTATAAAGGACTGAATATCAATGAATTCAATAGCGATGATTTAGACTATGCACAATCGCATCTACGGATACTCTCTGGGCTATACGGAGTTCTTCGGCCTCTCGATCTAATACAACCTTATCGATTAGAAATGGGAACAAAATTGAACACTCAGAGTGGTACTGATCTTTATGAATATTGGGGAACATCTCTCTCTGATTTGCTAATGCAAGATCTAAAAAATATGGAAAATAATCAAATTATAAATCTTGCTTCAAATGAATATTTCAAAGCGATCGATGGGTATGACCCGGAAATCTCTGTTATTAGTCCCGTTTTCAGAGAATGGAAAAATGACAAATACAAAATTATTTCATTCTTTGCAAAAAATGCACGTGGTGCAATGGCAAAATGGATCGTCAAAAACAAAATTGATCGCCCTGAAGAACTTATTGCATTCAATGAAGATGGCTATACCTACAGTGATGAACATTCTACTGTAGACAGTCCTGTCTTTTTAAGAGGATAGATTTGTCTTCAGTCTCTCACAATAAACCAAAAGTAATAATTGATTGTGATCCAGGTATCGACGATGCAATCGCGTTAGTAGTAGCGAATCATTTCTCAGAAATCATTGGAATTACAACAGTCGCTGGAAATGTTCCTTTAGAATTTACTACAGTAAATACACAATCAATTTGTGAACTCTTAAATTTAGACGTACCGATCCATTCAGGTGCATCACATGCATATTCCAAACAATCAGTTACTGCTGAACATGTGCATGGACATACAGGGCTGGGCGAATTACTACTTCCAAAACCTGAAAATAAAATAATATCTGAATATGCGGACAATTATTTGATAGACATAACCAAACAAGAGAATGACCTCACACTCATCGCTTTAGGCCCTTTAACAAATATTGCCCATGCAATCGAAAAAGATCCTGCATTCGTTTCCCGAATTAAGTCAATTACCTTGATGGGAGGAAGCGCCTATGGACTAGGAAATGCCACTGCATCAGCTGAATTTAATATCTTTGCAGATCCTGAAGCTGCCTCAATTGTATTCAACTCAGGAGCACCCATAAAAATGATTGGATTGAATTTAACTAGGCAAGTTCAAATGGGTATAGAACACGCCAAAATTTTATCGGAAAATATTGGGAATAGAGTTAGTAAATCAGTATCAACTCTTTTGTATTCGTACCAAAACCTTATTAGCTCTTCAACAGGAAATATTACCGTACCTATGCATGATCCTTGTGCAGTTTTAGCAGTCACACATCCTGAATTTTTTACATTTGAAAAAAGGAATGTAATTGTTGAACTTGATGGAATCTATACACGAGGTATGACTGTAGTTGATGAAAGAAAATCAAGTCCACGAATCAACTGTGACGTCGGTTATCAGGCCGATAGCGAAAATCTTATATCGCTAATAGTTGATGCTGCCAGCGCAAAAAATTAATCATCCATCAAACGAGACATTAGATCATCAAGATTTTCATCAGCAATTTTTTTACCTATTTCAGAATAGTACTGATCTTCATTCGGTTGTTTCGATGATTTAAATTTCGAAAGCCCTATCACTGAATCAACAGCTTGCTGCCATCCATCAATAAGTTGTCGCCGTTGTGATTCTTTAATATCGGATTCAAAACTTTTATCAACGATCCAGGCAGATTCAACATCGCTAATCGAATTTAGAATATTTGATTGAAGAGCGGCCAATACAAATGCACCTTTCGCCGTAGTTTCTATAAAAGTAGGACGTTCCACAGTTATATCAATTACATTAGCTAGGAATTGCATCAGCCAATTATTCTGTGTCATTCCTCCATCAACCCGAACACTGGGAATGTTTAATCCTGAGTCACGAACCATTGCAGTAATTAAATCAAAGGTCTGATAAGCCACTGATTCTAAGGCTGCACGGGCAATATGAGCTATTTCTGAATCACGCCCCAGTCCAGTTATAGAAGCACGAGCATCAGGCTCCCAGTATGGAGTTCCAAGACCTACAAATGCTGGAACCAAATAAACGCCTGCATTTGAATTCAATTCTTGCGCTAACAATTCAGTATCAGAAGCATTTTGAATTATTTTTAAATTATCACGCAGCCATTGTATGGTTGCACCAGCCATGAAAATAGATCCTTCTAAGGCATAGGTAACTTTGCCATCGAGACGGTATGCGGGTGTAGTTAGCAATCCTTCACTCGAATATTTCATCTCTTCCCCAGTGTTTAACATTGCAAAGCAACCAGTGCCATAAGTACTTTTTAGCATCCCAGGTAAAGTGCATCCTTGGCCGATAGTTGATGCATGCTGATCTCCAGCAACACCACGTATTGGAATGACCGTCCCAGATAAAAGATCCTCTGATACACCAAATTCAGCAGCAGAATCTAGAACTTCAGGTAAAATAGCTTCAGGAATATCAAAAAGAGCAAGTAATTCTTGATCCCAATTCTGGGTTAGGATATTAAACAACATTGTCCTTGATGCATTTGTAGCATCAGTAACGTGTGAACGACCATTTGTAAGTCTCCATATCAAAAAGGTATCTATTGTCCCAAAGGCAAGATCACCATTTTTAGCACGCGCACGTGCACCTGATACGTTATCTAATATCCATTTGATTTTTGTTGCACTGAAATATGGGTCTAACATCAGACCAGTTTTCTGATGCACAGAAAATTCAATTCCTGAATTTTTAAGATTCTGACAATATTCAGCAGTACGTCGATCTTGCCAAACTATTGCAGGATATATTGGTTTTCCAGAGGAACGTTCCCAGATCAAAGTAGTTTCACGTTGATTTGTAATACCTATTGCTGCCAAATTAAATTTTGAAAAATTAATACCTTTTAAGACGTCTTTGATACCGGTCCATATTTCTTCAGGATCATGTTCTACCCATCCTTGATATGGAAAATATTGTGAAAATTCTTGTTGAACCATATTTATCGGGGTGCCAATTTCATCAAATATCACTGCACGTGAACTTGTTGTTCCTTGATCAATTGAGAGAATATGGTCCATTAGTACCTCAGAAATTTGAATACAACTAATATATCACTACGCGACCTTTGGCATCTTTGTTAAGTGTGTAAAAGCAATTCCAGCAAGAGAAATAAAAGTACATAAGAAAAAGACAGTGTTTATACCACTCCAATCAGCAACTAAGCCAGCGATAATTGGCCCTGACAACATTCCAATTGCATATAGTGCTTGATAAATGCCCATCGCAGTAGCACGTTTATTAGGAGCCACAACAAGGACGCTTAGTGTAATTAACACAGCATTTATCAAACCACGTCCAAAACCATTAAGTAATTGAGAAAATGCAATACCAAAAAAAGTATGTGTGAACGGCAGCATAAACGCTGCCAGAGCAATCAAACATGCAGCAAGTATAATTGCCCCACGATAACCAAAGATTCTGGCACATGGAACAGCACATAGTGTTCCCACCATTGACATTGCAAACATTAAAGTAGTGATAAAACCTATATCAGCATCAGTTGCACCATTTTGTTCAGCATAAATGGGTACAAAACCAAAGCTTGTTGCGAAACTGACAAATTGTGTAGTAATACCGACAATAGAAACAATTAAAACAAGAGGATGTTTCAAAATTTCAAGAAAACTTTGCATCGAATATGGTTCAGTTTTCTGTAACGTAGGCTCGGGTGCGAGTAAAAGTAAAATTGTGCCTACAACACCTAAAATAACTCCAGCCAAAAAAGTTGCGTTCGTGCCCCAGAGTTCTGAAATCACTCCTCCAGCAAAAGTAGCCAGAACTAAACCAAGTCCATTGACAAACATTAAACGAGACATCGCCTGTCCGGTTTTTTCTGCAGTAAAATACGATGCGTACAAAACACTCACAGCAACCCATCCTGCACCAGCAATCCCTGTAACAGAACGAGCAAAAAACATTTGTGTTGGTGTTGGAGCATATGCCAGCCACAATGCTCCCAGAGCTGCCGATGCTAAAGCTAATACAGCAAAAGGTTTGCGTTTGCCTATGAGATCAGAAGTGACACCAATGGGGATTCTTAACGAGACTTGTGCAATCGAATATGATGCAATAACCAAACCAATGACAGTATTTGATGCACCCAATTCAAGAGCCCTCAACGGAAGATACGGAACGTAGAAATAGAGTGAAAGCCATAACGAAAATGTTGCTACGGTCACCATTGATATCGGAAGAGAATTTTGTATCTGATTCAAAATTAATCAATTTCCTCTGAATCAAGCTGGTCGTTTTTTTTCTGAAAATAGTATTTATTCTTCGCAATTTTCTCTGGACGGTTAGAGATAGCATTCTGTTCATTTAAATCATTGTTATGTGGGTTTTTGTACCCAACACCATAACCCAATTCTTTCATTAAACTGGTTGGTGCATTTCGTAAATGCATGGGCACATCATCGTTACGAGTTTGTTCCACATCTGATAATGCACGATTATATGCTTCATATGTACTATTTGATTTTTTGGCTAAAGCAAAATAGACAGTAATCTCTGCGAGTATAATTCTCGCTTCTGGCATTCCAACAAAATATGCAGCTTGCTGTGAGGCAATTGCCATATTAAGAGCAGATGGATCTGCCAACCCAATGTCTTCACTGGCAAAAATAATGAGCCTTCTACTAATAAATTGAGGATCTTCTCCAGCTTCCAGCATCCGAGCAAGCCAATATAAAGCACTGTCTGGATCAGAAAATCTTAATGATTTAATAAAAGCTGAAATC
>CEQM01135550.1_pt1 | contig 19870 bp, 19 predicted proteins | sample 531111 | NCBI WGS metagenome assembly CEQM01 (sample SAMEA2621278, study PRJEB7988) | marine metagenome | biome: marine biome (ENVO:00000447); feature: deep chlorophyll maximum layer (ENVO:xxxxxxxx); material: "saline water (ENVO:00002010), including plankton (ENVO:xxxxxxxx)" | depth 120 m
TGGCAATGTGGGTGAAAATTTAATTCAATTGCTACTAAAAGAAAATGCTGACATATATATTAATGATGTTAATGAAGTAAAACTCAATAATATCAATAAAAAATATAATGTTAAAATTATTGAAAAAAATATTTTTTCTTCAGACATTGATATTTACGCACCTTGTGCACTAGGAGGAACATTAAACGAAAAAACTATTCCTCAATTAAAATGTGCAATTGTAGCTGGTGCAGCTAATAATCAATTAGCAAAAGAATATATTCATGATGAAATGCTTAGGGAAAATAATATATTATATGCTCCTGACTTTCTAATCAATGCAGGTGGATTAATTAATGTTTATTCTGAATTAAAAGGCTTTTCAAATTCACAAGTCATGAAAAAAACAGAAAACATTTTTGACACCACAATATCAATACTTAAAAAATCTGAAAAAGAAAATATATCTACTCAAAAAGCTGCATTAAAAATTGCAAAAGAAAAAGTTTTCAAAAAACATAATGCATAAATGCTACCTAGAAGACATATTAGAATTAAAGTTTTTCAATCACTTTATGCATATTCACAACAAAATCTGGATAAAAATTTTAGTATAGAAAAAGAATATCATAAAAATCTAGAAGGATATTTAAACAGTTATTTTTTTATAATTAATTTAATTAAACAGTTACACAATTTAGCCTTATCTGAAATAAAAATAAATAAAAATAAATTTATTCCATCAAAAGCTGACCTAAATCCCAACATAAGATTTATTAATAATTTTATCTTTCAAAAAACTAAAAAAACACAAATACCACCAAATATTAATTTTGACAATGAAAAACTAAATATTGTTATAAAAAAAATCTTTACTTCTCTTAAAAAAACTAAATTCTACAATAATTACATGTTAAAAACATCTATTCAAAAAGTAGAAGAAAAAAAAATCATATTTCATATACTAAAGAAGTATTTTATTAATAATGAAAAAATACATGATTTTATAGAAGACTACTCGATTTACTGGAATGAAGATATGATGGTTGCATATAATATTTTTAAAGAAAAAATTAATCACAATCAAACACTTAACAGTATTAAAATATTTAGAAAAAAAGAAGACCAAATATTTGGAAAAAATCTTATAAACAAAACAATACAAGAAGAAAAAGCCACTAGTAAAATAATTCATAAAATTGCTAAAAATTGGGATGAAGAAAGAATTGCACTTACTGATTTAATTCTCATCAGAATGGCAATGATTGAAATAAGATATTTTATTGATATTCCAAATAATGTCACAATAGATGAATATATAGAAATTGCTAAGCAATACAGCACTCCTAAAAGCAAAGAATTTATCAATGGTATTCTCGATGTTTTTTCTAAAGATATTTTATCAAAAAAACTAACTGAATAAAAAGAATTTAATTATTTTTGAAAAAATATGCATTGAATAATCAATGAAAATTAAAATTAATATGAAAAATCAAATACTCTTGTCTATATCTGTTTTATTATTATTGTTCAGTTGTCAAAATGCAACCAATAAAATCAATGAAACAGCTACTAATGACAAAAATACAGTTGAAACAACAACTGAGAATCCAATTAATGCACAAATAATAGACAATTCAGGTGGTGCAAGTTTTAAATTCACTAATACAGGTGGTACTGTTTGGGATTTTGGCACCATACAACAAGGGGAATCACCTAAGTTTACTTTTAAATTTATTAATAATGGTAATGAACCAATGATTATTTCAAATGCAAAAGGAAGTTGCGGCTGCACAGTTCCACAGTGGCCAAAAGAACCTATAGCACCTGGTGCTGAAGGAGAAATAAGTGTTCAATTTAACTCTAAAGGAAAAAAAGGATCACAAAACAAAACAGTTACTCTAACAGCAAATACAACACCGCCAACAACCAAACTCAGAGTGACTGGGCAAATTGAAGTAACTGAATAATAATGCAACAACTTTTTATTATATTACAAAGTCCACCAAGCTCAGGTTTTGCTAGCTTCCTACCATTCATTTTAATTATGGTAGTCTTTTATTTTTTTATGATTAGACCTCAAATAAACAAACAACGTGCTGATCAAAAGTTTCAAACTGAATTAAAAAAAGGAGACAAGATTGTCACTATTGGAGGAATATATGGTAAGATTATCGGTGTTAAAGAAGATAAAATTATATTAGAAATAAATGAAAACACTAAAATGACAATTGAAAGAAATTCAATTTCTAGAGAAAAATCTATGATAAGGTCATAAATCATGATAAACAAGTTTTTCTAAAACTTCACATTGAAAAAAAAAAATACTCATAAACCTATTAAAGTTGGACTAACAGGCGGAATTGGTTCAGGAAAAACTACTGTCTCAAATATTTTAAAAACCGTCGGCATTCCAGTGTTTAATTCAGATGATGAAAGTAAAAATCTACTTAAAGTAAATCCGAAAATTATTAATGATGTAAAAAATTTATTTGGAAAATCTATCATTCAAGAAGAAGAAGATATAGATTTAAAAAAACTAGGGAATATTGTATTTTCAAATAAGTCGAAACTAAATCAGTTAAGTAATATTCTCCATCCAGAAGTATTAATAAAATTCAAACAATGGATGTTGACACAAAATACTACATACATAATTAAAGAATCTGCAATATTATTTGAAACTAAAACATATAAAGAATTAGACAAGATTATAATAGTAACCGCACCTTTAGCTTTAAGAATAGATAGAATTAAAAAAAGAGACCATAGAGACATCAAGCAGATAAAATCAATTATAAATAATCAACTAAACTTAAACACACAATTAGACAAAGCAGATTACATAATTAACAATGATGAAAAATCACTACTAATTCCAAAAGTAATTGATTTACATATGAGATTATCGAGGTTGTGAAATGTAACTAATTTCCTGTTTTAATATTTTTTGTGCTCTCTTTATAATCAATGTATTTTCATTTGAATGCTTCAGCAATTTTTTTACTAAATCATCTGTACTATTATTATCAACAGAGTTAGCACAATTTGATATACAATTAATCATTTTATTCTTAACCAATTCTAAAATCTTCCACAAACCATCAGACACATAAATTTGTTGAGATATATTATATTCATACTCACTTACAATATTTTTAATCAAAATTGAAGGGATTTTTTCAATTTTTTCATTATGTAATTCAAGCCTATTAATCATTCCTACTGGTTCTATTCTTTCTAAAAAAAGAGTTAATCTTTCATAAGCTCTCAACTTTATCTCAATTTCATTTTGAGTTAATTCACTAGAAATATTTTGGCTTACATCCAAATCACGATTCCTTCTTAAGTAAAAGAAGACAAAACTTAATATTGTGATAAAGACAGCAAAATAAAGTATATTTTCAAGAAAAAAATCCATATCAAATAATTAATAAGCTAATATCGTTATTTTTAATATGAAAAAAATTAATTTCATAGTTATAATTATTTAAAAGTAGATATGCAATTATCAAAAAAAATTCAACAACTCCAAGAATCTGCAACCCTTGCAATGGCAAGAAAGAGTAGAGAATTACAAAAAAAAGGTAATAAAATTATTAATTTAAGCTTAGGTGAACCTGATTTCAATACACCAAATTTTATCAAAAATGCTGCAAAAAAAGCTATTGATAATAACTTTTCAAAATATACTCCAGTAGCTGGATATCATGATCTTTTGGAAGTGATTTCAATGAAATTCAAAAGAGATAATAAATTAATTTATAATCCTAATCAAATCATCTGTTCTACTGGAGCAAAACAAAGTATAGCACAATTATTAATGGTACTTCTAAATAAGAATGATGAAGTAATACTACCATCACCTTATTGGGTTAGTTATTCTCAAATGATACAATTAGCTGGAGGTAAGGCTAAAGTTATTAAAACAAATATAAAAGACAACTTTAAAATCACCCCAGATTGCTTAAAAAAAGCAATTACTAAAAAGACAAAAGCATTTCTTTTTAGTTCTCCATGCAATCCAACTGGATCAGTTTACAGCAAAAAAGAACTTATAGATTTAGCAAGTATATTTAAAAAACATAAAAATATCATTATTATTTCTGATGAAATATATGAGCATATCAATTTCGCAAAACATCATTTTAGTATTGGAAGAATTGATGGATTACAGAACCAAGTGGTAACAATTAATGGTTTATCTAAAGGATATGCTATGACAGGTTGGAGATTTGGATATTTAGGTGCTCCAAAAGAAATTGCTCAAGCTTGTGTCAAAATGCAAGGTCAAATTACATCAGCCACTTGCTCAATAACTCAACGAGCAGCAATTACAGCATTAAAATCAGACCCTAGTTGTACTTATGATATGAGAAATAAATTTAAAACAAGAAGGGATCTCATGATTCAATTATTATCCGAAATTCAGGACATAAATATCAATACACCAGAGGGAGCATTTTATATATTTCCTGACATTTCTAATTACATAGGAAAAAAATATAATCAATATAGCATTAATTCGAGCGATGACTTAGCTATGTACTTATTAGAATATGCAGGAGTTTCCACTGTTTCTGGAACTGCATTTGGAGCTAAAAACTATATAAGAATATCATATGCAGCAGCTGAAAAAGAATTAATTAGTGCATGTAAGCTTATTAAAAAATACTTACACCAATTAAAATAATATGAAAAGAAAAATTCAATTTTTTATAATTTGCATATTTATTACAAATCTATGTTTTGGTCAAGAAGAATTACCACTAAATAACCCATTATATGACAATCAAATCTATCACTTTGGATTTACAATTGGTGTAAGTAATTCAAAATTTCAAATAAATTATAATAGTGATTTTATCACACAAAATGATTTTGACCAAATTCTCTCTAAACATTCCCCAGGATTTAATGTGGGCATCATCATGGACTTAAAAATCGGAAAAAATACTAACTTAAGACTGACGCCTTCATTTAATTTTACTGATCAAAAATTATATTTCACTCAAAATTATATACAAACAGTTAAGCCGGAAAACAATACTGGAATTTCTAATTTTGAATTACCACTATATTTAAAATATAGATCTGATAGAATTAATAACGGAAGAGCTTATCTATTATTAGGTGGTAATTTTATGCTTGATATGAGTGCTACAGAAACTCTATCTCTTGCACAAGAAATTGAATTTTATAAAACAAACTATTCGATTGATATTGGATTTGGTATAGATGTATATTTTGCATTCTTTAAACTATCACCAGAAATCAAATATTCTTACGGCCTAAAGAATATGTTAAAAGACCAAAATAATGAATATAATAATTTAATTAGCAACCTAGCTACAAGAGCAATTCTTATTTCATTAACATTTGAGTAGGGGGTTACCTGTGTGGATTAATTGCAAAACCAACAGAAATATTAAAAAATGGTGAAACTAAAGGATATACTGGCATATTTACAAAATTTCCAAGAGCATCAACAATATCTTCATTAATATCAATTTCACCAGTAGATGATTCAGGATCATTGAAAGTCCAAGATCCTATGTGTGCTTTATCAAATTTATTTAAATTTAAAAAAATACCAGCATCTAATTTTAATCTTAGTCTTCTAGCAGTTCTCATATCAAAGGTTCTCCACATAAACTCAGTTAAAAAAGGAATACCATCCCAAGCATAACTAAGATTAAATGTTAGACCACTATAATTCCTGTTGTTTAATTGCTCCACTAAAGAATCTTCAGTATCCATAAAATATGTCTTAAATCCTATTTCTAAGGACTTTCTTAACATAACATATCTAAATTTCGGCATAATTGTTTGAACAAATCTGTCAAATGGATTGTTATAAGTACCTTGATTAACTTTATTCCTTTTTCCAGGGTTAAGAGAAACACCAAACTTTGCATTAACATCTTGATCAAAATCCATACCACCCATAAAATAAAATCTTTCTACTTGAGTTCCATATTTTCTACCATAGAAATTAATTTTTATAGCCCAAGAAGGTTGAGAACCATAAAATATTTCAAAAGGAGCTCTGTCTTTACCTAAGAACGTGCCTCTTTTTTGCTTGTGACCTGGATCCAAAAGACTTAGATATAGGCCTGAATTTGTCTCATTATTTGTATTATCACTTTCGTTGTTTGCATTAATAGAAAAAGCAAAAAAGAAAGCAAATATTGATACTATAATATGTTTCATTATACATTGAAATTAATTATTAATATAAGCTAATTTAAAGAAAAAAAAATATAAATAATCATCATTATCTAAATTCAGATAAAATAATTCCAAAAGATACCGCTACATTTAATGAATCTATTTGTTTATTTTTTGTAGGAATTAAAATTTCTTTATCTAATAATTTTTTAATTTCTAGACTTATACCATGTGATTCATTACCAAAAATAATAGCATAATTATTTTTTATTTTTAACTTATATATACTCTCACCTAAAAGAGTAGCACCACAACATATAATTCCTTGTTGTTTCATTTTCTTGATAAGTATTTTTAAATCAATAATATGTATTGAGACTCTTGACAAAGAACCCATTGTAGATTGTACAACTTTTGGATTATAAACATCTACACATTCTTTTGATAAATATAAAGACTGAAGTCCAAACCAGTCGGCAGTTCTAATCATTGAACCCATATTGCCGGGGTCAGAAATAGAATCCAATAACACAATCTGCTCATGATGAACAAATTGATCTATATCAAAATGTGTTTTTTTTCTATAAACAACTGCTAACACATTGGAAGGATTTTTTAAATAACTAATTCGTTTTAATTCGGCTTTAGTAATGAATGTGACATTCTCATTTTGATTATATGTAAAACCTTTGTCTGTTGAAAAAATGGAATGTATTTTATAGTCAGAATTAATAAATTCATCTACAAGATGTGGTCCTTCAACTACAAAACAATTGTATTTTAATCTATATTTACTATATCTTAAAGATGATATAAACTTGATATTTTGCTTAGATAGCATATTAAAAGAATAATTTAGTACAAAATAAAATAATTACATTGTTTAAAAAAATTACATCAATTATAATTATCACATTATGTGTTTCTTGTTATAACACTAAACATATTGCGTCAGAAGATTTTCTTCTTGCAAAGAATACAATTATAATTAATGGTTACAAAAGTAATAGGATTGATGGAATTTCTAACAAAGAAATTCATAATATCATTAAACAAAGTCCAAACAAAAAAATAATTGGATTAATTCCATTTCATATATGGCTATACAATTTAAGTAATCCCGAAAAGAATAATTGGATTAATTCATACTTAAGGAAAATTGGGGAAAAACCTGTGATTCTTAATCAAGAATTATTACAAAAAAGTATAACCCAAATCAAATCACATTTTGAAAACAACGGGTACTTCAACTCAAATGTTACTCATACTATCAATTTACATAAAAAGAAAGCTTATATAGATTATAAGATTTCCACTGGGGAATCATATATAATAAACAAAATAAAATATCCGTCTGTAGACGATTATGATATTGATAAACTGATTGAACTCAGTATTAAAAAAAGTGAAATTAAGAAAGGAGATGTATTCACATACAATGACTTAAATAAAGAACGCTTTATTATTGAAAAAGTATTTCAAGACAATGGATACTATAAATTCACGAAAGATCTAATTTACATTCAAGCTGATAGCACAGAAAATAAATTAGTTAATATTATTTTTGACTTTAAGGATGTTAAAACTGATTCTATTAATTATATCAAATTTGATATTAATAATATATTTATTCATTTAGATAATAATGCACACTTTACAGACACAATAAAATATAACAATTATTATTTTATTAAACCTAGAAATGAAAACTTCAAATTAAAACTAAATGTAATTGAAGAATTAATTAAAATTCAACCAAACAATCAATATTCTGAAAAAGATGTAGAAACAACATATAATAACTTGTCTAATTTAGCTTTTTTTAAAAAAATTGAGATTGAATTCATTGAAAATCCTTTAACAAACCAATTAAATTGCAATATTAACATAGAAGATCCTATTAAAATGTATTATTCAATTGAAACTGAGGTAAAAAGATCAGCCGACGAAGGAAATATAGGTGTATCAAGCTACTTGCAGTTTGGTAATAATAATCTTTTAAAAGGTGCAGAGAATCTAAATAGTAAAATAAAAATTTCATTAAGTAACAGACAAGCAGGTTCTGAAAACTCAGATATTTTATTTAACACTAAAGAAATATCATATGAGCTAGGAATTAGAAAACCTAAACTTATTTTACCTAAAAAACTAGATAAGTGGTTAGTAAATAGTTTTCAAATGAATACTCAGTTTGTTATCTCTGCTACAAAACGAGAACGCCCCGATTTTTCTAGCCAAACAATTACACAAAAACTAGGCTACAGTTGGAAAAATGCAAATAATAAACATCATCAATTTAATTTAATTGAATTAAGTTTTTCGGATATTGAAGAAAATGAATTTATTAATAATTTAATTTTAAATAATATTTATTTACAAGAACAATTTGAAGATAAATTTATACCTGCCATCAACTACATCTATACTTTTAATAATCAAAAAATATATAAAATTACTAACTACACATATTTTAAAAGTAAAATAGAAACTAGCGGTAATTTTTTTCAAATTCTGGGACAAACTGGTAAACTAGAAACTAATGAAAATGATGACTTTATGGTTTTTAATAATCCATTTTCTCAATATGCTAAAATAGATTTTGATTTCAGAAGATATTTAATGTTTTCAAAATATAACACATTTGTATTTAGGAGTTTTTTAGGAATTGCATATGCATATGGTAACTCAGAAAAAATACCTATTCAAAAACAATTTTTCTCAGGGGGTGTAAATAGCATCAGAGCATGGGAAGCATTTAATTTAGGCCCTGGGACATCATCCCATACAAATAATAATTATGCAACTGGTGACTTAAAATTAGAATTTAATTTAGAATACCGTTTTGATTTTATTAATTCACTAAAATCTGCTTTATTTATTGACGGTGGAAATATTTGGCTTCTAAAGGAAAATAATCAAAGTGGAAGTACATTTAAATTAAATAAATTTTATCATGACATAGCCTTAGGAGCTGGAATTGGCTTTAGATACGATTTTGACTTTTTTGTTATAAGATTAGACTTGGCTAGTATCATTCGAGATCCAAGTCAAAATAAAGGGGAAAGATGGGTGAATAATATATTTAATAGAAAATATCGATATAATTTAGCCATAGGTTATCCATTTTAATTTAAATTTGAACTATTATGAAAAATTTAAAAAATATTGCACAAGCAATGGTTTCACCAGGAAAAGGTATTCTAGCAGCTGACGAAAGCACACCTACTTGTACAAAAAGATTCACTGCACTTAAAATAGAAAGTACTGAATCTAGTAGAAATAGATATCGAAGTATGTTACTGAGTGCTAATAATCTAAATCAATACATTAGTGGAGTCATACTGTTTGATGAAACATTTTATCAAAATATGATTGACACCTCACAAACTATTCCCCAGTATTTAAAATCAAAAAATATTCTAACGGGAATTAAAGTTGACACAGGTGCAAAGTCACTCGCAAAACACCCGGGTGAAAAAATCACTGAAGGACTAGATAATCTTAGAGAAAGATTACAAAAATATCACATGGAAGGAGCTGACTTTGCAAAATGGAGAGCTGTAATTACAATTAACAAAAATATTCCGTCTGATACATGTATGCATGCTAATGCACATGCACTAGCAAGATATGCTTCACTCTGTCAAGAAAATAGTATTGTACCAATTGTTGAACCTGAGGTGTTAATGGAGGGTAATCATAATATTAATACATGCTATGAGGTTACTGATAAAATTCTGAAAATAGTCTTTCAAGAATTGAAATTATTAAAAGTTGACCTTGAAGCAATGGTTTTAAAACCAAATATGGTTTTATCTGGGTTAGAAAATAACGAAAAAATATCAGAGGATACTGTTGCTAAAATGACTTATGATGTTCTTAATAAGAATGTACCTAAAGAGGTTCCAGGTATTGCTTTTTTATCTGGTGGGCAAAGTAGCGATTTAGCTACTCAACGACTAAATAATTTAAATAAATTATATGGAAATGAAAAATCTTGGAATTTAACATTTTCGTATGGTAGAGGTTTACAACAAGATGCACTATTAAATTGGGCAACTGGAAATACAAAAAAAGCACAAGAAGCACTCATCTATAGAGCAAAAATGAATCAGCATGCTTCACTTGGTAAGCTATAAATAGTTACAAAATGGGTTGGTTCAAAAGAAAAAATCAAGGTATTTTTACAGATAGTAAATCTAAAAAAGATGTACCAAAGGGTCTTTGGTATAAATGTCCACAGTGTAAACAATTAAGCCCAAAAAAAGAACATGAAAAAAATTTTTCTGTCTGTTCATACTGTGATTATCATTCAAGAATAAATAGTATTCAATACTTTTCTATATTATTTGATGAAGGAAAATATAAAGAAACAAACAACAATCTTAAATCTTTAGATCCTCTTTTATTTATTGATACAAAAAAATATAGCGACCGATTAAAAGAAGCTGAAGAAGCCTCGATCTTCAACGAAGCAATTAGTACAGCTTACGGAAAAATGAATGGAAAGTTAATTGCAATTGCTGTTATGAACTTTGAATTTATTGGTGGTTCCATCAGTTCTGCCGTAGGTGAAAAAATATGTAGAATTATTAAGTTATCAATTAAGAAAAAAATACCATTACTAATTATTTCTAAATCTGGTGGAGCACGGATGATGGAAGCTGCCTTTTCTCTCATGCAACTTGCAAAAACATCAGCACATTTAAGTTTACTAAGTAAGGAGAAAATTCCCTACATATCTCTTTTAACTGATCCAACATTTGGTGGAGCAACTGCATCTTTTTCTATGTTAGGAGATATTAATATTGCTGAACCGAATGCTTTGATTGGGTTTGCTGGACCTAGAGTAGTTAAAGAGACAATAGGAAAAGACTTACCTGAGGGGTTTCAAAAGTCTGAATTTTTACTCGAAAAAGGTTTCTTAGATTTTATTGTTCATAGGAAAAATTTAAAAGAAAAAATTTCTGATTTTCTCAATATGGTATATTATTAGAAAATAATCCATTGTTTAGTAAAATAAATACTATATTTGCACCTCATTTAAATATTTTAAAAAAAATATATGTATTTAGATACTAAAAAAAAGAAAACAATTTTTAAAAAGTATGGTAAATCTGAAGCTGATACAGGTAATTCAGAAAGCCAAATTGCTATTTTCACAGAAAGGATAAATCATTTAACTCAGTATTTAACCGAAAATAAAAAAGATAACAACACAAAAAGATCTTTAGTATTGTTAGTGGGGAAACGACGAAGAATGCTAGACTATTTAAAGAAGAAAGATATAGAAAGATATAGAAAAGTTATCAAATTGCTCAATTTAAGAAAATAACTTATCTGAGCAATAACTACTTACTAACAATAAACCCTTATATAAAATAATGAAACCAGAATTAAAGACAGTGAAAATTTGTCTAAATAATGACAAAGAAATTACTATAGAAACAGGACTATTAGCAAAACAAGCACATGGATCTTGTGTAGTAAAAATGGGTGACACAATGATATTAGCAACTGTGGTGTCAGATAAAAATCAAAAAGAAGGGATTGACTTCTTACCGCTTAGTGTTGACTACAGAGAAAAATTTGCAGCTGACGGCAGGTTCCCAGGAGGCTTTTTAAAAAGAGAAGGTCGACCATCAGACCAAGAAATTCTGGGCATGAGACTAGTTGACAGAGTTTTAAGACCATTATTTCCGAAAAATTATCATTCAGAAACACAAGTCATGATTCAGCTAATGTCGCATGATAGAAATGTTGACCCCCATTCACTTATAGGACTAGCAGCTTCAACAGCACTAACTCTATCAGATATACCATTTGAAGGACCTATATCTGAAGTTAGAGTTGGTAGGATTAATGGTGATTTTATTATAAACCCCAGCCCCGAAGAATTAATAAGTTCTGACATAGACCTTATGATTGGAGCATCAACCGAATCAGTCATAATGGTTGAAGGTGAAATGAAAGAAATCTCTGAAGAAGAAATGATTGAGGCAATTAAATTTGGACACGAAGCTATTAAAGATCAGTGCAACCTGCAGCTTGAACTCCTTAAAAAATGTGATCCTATACTAAAACGAGAAAATATAGAGTCAGAAGACACTGAAATCACTAATAAAGTACATAAATATTGCTACGATTCAATTTATAAGATTGCAAGTAAAAATACCACTAAACAAGAAAGAACTGATCTACTTGACGACCTTAAAAATAAACTAATTGACACATTTTCTGAAGAAGAAAATACAGAACATGGAGAAGAAATCAATAAAGCATTCTACTCATGTCAAAAAGAAGCGATAAGAAATTTTATTCTAGATACACAAACAAGATTAGATGGTAGAAAAACCGATGAAATTAGACCAATTTGGTGTGAAATAGATTATCTTCCAAAAACTCACGGATCAGCTGTATTTACTAGAGGTGAAACACAGTCATTAACTACAGTTACCCTTGGAACATCATTAGATGAAAACAGGCTAGATACTGTCACTCAACAAGGTGCTGAAAAATTTTACCTTCACTATAATTTTCCACCATTTTCTACTGGTGAAGCTCGTATGAAATTTAGTGTCAGCAGAAGAGAAATTGGTCATGGAAACCTAGCTCAAAGAGCATTAAAAGATATGATTAAAGAATCTAATCCATATACTATTAGAGTAGTTTCGGAAATACTTGAATCTAATGGATCATCCTCAATGGCAACAGTCTGTGCAGGAACATTAGCATTAATGGATGCCGGAGTAGAAATTATCAGACCTGTATCTGGTATAGCAATGGGATTAATTACAAATGAAGATAATTCAAAATTTGCAATATTATCTGATATTTTAGGAGATGAAGATTTCCTAGGTGATATGGACTTTAAAGTAACTGGTACTACAGCCGGTATCACTGCATGTCAAATGGATATGAAAGTAAAAGGTTTACCATATAACATATTAGAAGAAGCATTAAATCAATCTAAAAAAGGTAGACTACACATTTTAGATGAAATGCTAAAAACCATATCAAATAGTAGGGAAACACCTAAACCACACTCACCAAAAATGGTTACAATGACAATTCCAAAAGATATGATTGGAGGAATTATAGGTCCGGGTGGTAAGGTCATTCAAAAAATGCAAGCAGACACAGAAACAACAATTACTATTAACGAAGAAGATAATATGGGAATTGTTGAAATACTTGGTACTAATTCGGAAGGAATAGAGAAAGCACAAAATACTATAAAAGATATTTGTTTTATTCCAGAAGTTGGAGAAATTTATGACGGTGTAGTGAAATCAATTCAGCCTTATGGAGCATTTGTAGAAATAAAAAAAGGAACAGACGGACTACTACATATCTCAGAAATTGATTGGAAAAGACTTGAAACTGTTGAAGAAGTTTTAAAAGAAGGTGATCCTGTTCAAGTTAAACTAATTAGTATTGATCCAAAAAATGGGAAAATGAAATTATCTCGAAAAATACTACTACCAAAACCTGAATAAGTTAAATTATAATTGAAATATGAGACAGCTAAAAATCACAAAACAAGTCACAAATAGAGAAACAGCTTCTCTTGATAAATACTTACAAGAAATAGGAAAAGTGGACTTGATTTCTGCTGACGAAGAAGTTACATTAGCTCAAAGAATAAAAGAAGGGGATGAAATTGCACTAGAAAAACTAACAAAAGCTAATCTTCGTTTTGTGGTGTCAGTTGCTAAACAATACCAAAATCAAGGACTCTCACTACCAGATTTAATTAATGAGGGAAACCTAGGACTAATAAAAGCTGCTAAAAGATTTGATGAAACAAGGGGTTTCAAATTTATTTCTTATGCTGTATGGTGGATTAGACAGTCAATTCTACAAGCATTAGCTGAACAATCTAGAATTGTAAGATTACCACTAAATAAAATTGGCTCAATAAATAAAATCAATAAAACTTATGCATCTCTTGAACAAAAATATGAAAGAGAACCTTCAGCAGATGAAATTGCAAATGTTTTAGAAATTAGTGCAAACGATGTTCGTGAATCACAAAGAAACTCAGGAAGACATATATCAATGGATGCACCATTAGTTGATGGTGAAGATAGTAATCTATATGATGTAATTATGAGTGGAGAAAGCCCAAATCCTGATGATAGTTTAATTAATGATTCACTAAGAACAGAAATTGAAAGATCATTAACAACCTTAACAGATAGAGAAGCTGATGTAATTCGATTATATTTTGGTTTAGGAAGTAAGCATGCTATGACACTTGAAGAAATTGGAGAAAAATTTGATTTAACGAGAGAAAGAGTGAGGCAAATAAAAGAAAAAGGAATTAGGCGATTAAAACACACTTCAAGAAGTAAAATTTTAAAAACATACCTAGGTTAAATTTATGAGCCATTTAATTGCTCCATCAATGCTGGCTTGTGATTTTTCAAATTTAAAATCACAAGTAGATATGATTAATCAAAGTGAAGCAGATTGGTTACACTTAGATGTTATGGATGGGATATTTGTACCAAATATTTCTTTTGGTATTCCAATTATTGAATCAATATCAAAACTTACAGATAAACCACTAGATGTACACTTAATGATCGAAAAACCTGATAGATATATAAAAAATTTTAAACAAGCTGGAGCTAATATATTAACTGTACATCTTGAAGCTTGTACACATTTACACAGAACACTTGATACTATTAAGAAAGAAGGCATGAAAGCTGGAGTTGCAATTAACCCACATACCTCAGTAAATAATCTTTTTGATGTATTAAAAAATGTAGATTTAATTTGTATAATGTCAGTAAATCCTGGATTTGGTGGACAATTCTTTATAGAAAACACATATAATAAAATAAAAAAATTAATAAGCCTAAGAAAAGAAACAGAAAGTGATTTTTTGATAGAAATTGATGGCGGTGTAAATTTAAAGAATGCTAGTAAATTAATTACTGAAGGAGTTGATATACTGGTTGCAGGAAACACAGTTTTCAAATCTAATGACCCTAAACAAACTATTAAGTCATTAAAAACTATTTAACATAATCAAATAAATAACTAAATCTATTAGTTAGTTTACCATTTAGTGTAATAGTAGCTCTATTAATAATATTTTTTTCACTCAATAAATCTGGAAGAATCTTATCTATAAATACCTCACCAAAATGTATTGATGCATCCCTTGGCAATGAACATGGAAGATTATCTACAGCCATCACTACTATATTTTTATCTTTTGAATAATCATCTTCAAATCCAGTATATGGATTATAACCATAAAACGGAGATTCAATAGTAGATGGTCTTATTGTACATGCAATAGGACCATCAATATCACAACTAATATCCCCTACTACTTTAACATTAAACTTAGAATTACTTATATCATTTTTAGTTAATAAAAAAGGATTATTTGGAGCAAAATAATGCCCTGTAATTAACATATCAGCAATAGCTGTATAGTCAGTAAGCCTAGACATATATGAGCTAGGATTATTATAAAAATCATCTTTTGACCCCAAAGATCCATCATTTTTTTTAACACAATCAAATGAATTTAATTGAATATACACTGGTTCTTTAAATTTTAAATTTAAGAAATCATTTTTATTGACCTTTTTAATACCTAATAAATTTAGCACTTCAACTGCACCTTTTGCAACCCTTCCTGAACCTGTTAAAATAATTTTAAAATTTTTAGGAAGAGATACTTTAAAAAGCTCCTTATCTAACTGAAATTTATTAATTAATAATTGTGGAAATTCAAGTTCATATTTTTTTGTTTTCTTCCCATAAGCTAAGAAGGTATTATAACACCCAACTATACCAGCATATCGTCCAAAACCAATTAATCGTTGATTTTTAGAGTTAGTTAATGTTTCATAATCGACCAATTGAATATTCTTTCTAAGAATACTTTGTAATAATAATTTATTATATGGCTGCTTTTTAATAGTATGTGAAAAGAAAAAGAAAATTTTATTATCAATCAACATATCAATTGGAACTTCCTTAATCCCCATAATAATATGACACATAGATAAATCTTCTCTAACGGTAACTCCAAAGTTAGTGTACTCTGAATCAGAAAAACATCGATTTTGGCTAGACTGGATAAATATAGAAACTTCAGGATATTTGTGTAGAATATCTGCACATTGTTTTGGAGAAAACACAACTCTTCTATCAGGAGGAACCTTTCCTTCTCTTAATAATCCTATATTGAGACTTTTCATTATCGTTGTAAAATTATAAAATAATTAAACTATTGTATGTAAATTTGCGATTAATAAATTAGGATCTTTGATTTAATGGGGATGACCGGCTTTGACAGCAAGGTTAATAAAATAGTAAGCATGTCGAGTATTGTTATACTCTCTCGTTAAAAAAGTATGCAAAATTTTAATTGGCGAGAATAACTACGCTTTAGCTGCTTAATTTAATATTAATTAGCTTTTGTTCCCGTATTAGGTTTTTTCAACACCTAAAACATGGAACATCATTTAAGTTGAAATAGCTTTAATAACACCTGGGTATTAAAGTGAAATTTACCAGGATAAGGTTAATTTTGGTTGTGTTATAGCTGAGTTAATTCGAAAACTAAATAACACTAAACATGTAGAAAATTATTATGTTACTTGTTTGGACCAGGGTTCGATTCCCTGCATCTCCACTAAATTAAATGAATAGTAATTTTTGATAAATACAATAATAAAATTTACAAAAACTTAGTAGAATGAAAACTTATTTATTAATCACATCATTATTTCTACAAACATTTTTATTTTCACAAACATGCATGTATGACTTTCTTATTAAGAAAAAATGTACAAATAATACTTTTAAAGTATTTTACGAAAATGTATATAATGCATCTAAAAATAGAATGTCGACAAATAATAATACATATTATATTCCGGTAGTCTTTCATATTGTTTACAATACCGATGCTCAAAACATAGCTGACTCAATTGTATATTCTCAAATTGATGTATTAAATGAAGATTATCGTAGACTAAATGCAAATGCTTCTGATACTCGAGATGAGTTTTTAGAGTTCGCAGGTGATGCTAATATTGAATTTTTCCTTGCTAATACTGATCCTGATGGAAACCCAACTAACGGCATAATTCATCAGTATACTTCTAGAGATGAATTTCTAATGTTTGACAATATACTATCAAATGAAATTACCCTTGATGAAGTGAAATCTTCATTAACAGGTGGGTCAGATGCATGGAATACAAGCAAATACCTGAATATTTGGGTATGTAATATTGCAAGCTTAGATATTTTAGGATTAGAGCTTGGTCAAGTTTTTGGATATGCTTATCCTCCCACAAATATTGATGAAGCATTATTAGAATTATCAAATTCACAAACTGTCCCTGATTGGCCCACAGATATGTTATCAAATGATGAATCTCTCCAAGGTGTTGTATTACATTATACAACTGTGGGTAGAAATAATCCATATGCAAATGACGATGGTATGGTTGAAAATAATCTAGGTAGAACTGCTGTACATGAAATAGGACATTACTTAGGTCTAAGACACACTTGGGGAGATGCAATAAGCTTTTTAGGTGAGGATGGGTGTAATCTAGATGATGGTATTTCAGACACACCCAATGCAAGCGATCAAGCTGGATATATATGTGATTTTAATAAAAATACTTGCACCGGTGATTTATTTGGGTCTACTGGGGAGGACTTACCTGATATGGTGGAAAATTATATGGACTATAGTCCAGATGATTGCTTAAATATATTTACCAATGGACAAATTAATATTATGAGAAATATATTAGAAATAAGTAGACCTAATTTGATTAATGAATCAGTATCTGTTGAGAGTAATGATAGCCTATTAACTGATCTAAAACTAATTAAAAAAATTGATATATTAGGAAGACTAACAAATACAACAAAATTTAACATAGAATTTTACAATGATGGTTCTGTTATGAAAAAATACATTATCAAATAAATTTATTTAATAATATAAAATTTCTCAATACTACCATCAGTAAATATTTTAGCACTAAAACCTAATTGTGGATTTTGTCGACCAAGCACATCAATTGTTTTTATTAATGATTTATTTTGATTGAAATTTTCATTGTTCTGAAGAGGCCATGCAGCTACTTGCATAAAGAAATCCCATATTTGTTCATCTGCAAAACTAGGCCATGTGTGTTCCATTCCATTTGCAACATATAGTCTTAACTCTGTTGATGTATTACTAGTGCAACTAAAATATTGTGTAACATCAGTTGAATAGTCAAATCCAAAATTAATTGTTTCCTCATTTGTGCAACCGTGCATGTTACTCCAAAAATCCATAATTGTATAAATATCTGGTGCTCCTCCCCAACCCTCACTCACATAGCCCATAGATCCATCCATAGGTACTACATCATCATTTGTTCCACTAATTTGCATTACTGGTATCATTTCAGATGGGTTGCACTCATCCCAGTCTGGCCCACTCATTGTACCTGTTACTGAAGCAATTGCTTTAAAAATTTCTGGAGCATGACATGCTAATGACCAGCTCATGAAACCACCATTAGAGAAACCACATGAAAATGTTTTATTAGGATCTAAATCGTATTCTTCCTGAAGAGATAATGCTAGATTAGACAAGAACCCCAAATCATCCACCGTTGTCATTGAAGTATTAAAATTTGCATTCCAGTGGTTAACTCCCATCATATCAGCTAGTCCGTTGGGATAACATATTACAAATCCATGTTGATTAGCTTGTTCTTGAAATAGACCAATCATATCTGACCCAGAACCCCAATAGCCATGTAATACAAACACAAGCGGAGCATTTTCTGGTAAGTTCTCAGGAACATATAAAAAATATTCTCTTTCTTGTTTGTCCCAGTCATAAAATAGTGGTGTAATACAAGAGTCATCATCTATGGTAGCTAATTCATTATAATTAATTGCATCTTGATTAGTGCATCCTGGGATTTCCCATTCACAAGGGTCAGTATTGACTTCAAATGTCCAATACCCCCAAGTTCCATCAGTTAGCTCATATGTCTCAGGAGATTTTGTATTATTTACATTAACAACTATATATCCATCGTTCCAGCCGTCTCCATAACTGTCGTATGCCCCAATCATATAGCATCCATCACTTGGTAGACATGCTTCAAAATTAATTGTTTCATAATTATTTGTGCCAAGAAATCCCATTATTTGATTTTCTGAACTCGGATTTGCTGTCATCCAGGTGTTATAATCCCATAATCCCCAAGCCATTTCATAAGCCCATTCTCCAGTAGTGGTTGATATAGATATTGTATATTCATTTTCATCACACTGAGAATTAGATATTAAAGGAAAAATAATTAGTATAAGTAAAATATATCTCATATAATATTTATTTAGTTTATGATGTATTGTTTTTCGACAGTACCATCATCATAAATATTAAACAAGAATCTAGAATTACTAGTGTTATGTCGACCTAAGTAGTCAACCGAGTAAAGTAAATGCTTAATAGAAAAATTTTCATCAATATTAGTATAATTAAAATTTGGATTATATAATTCAATTATTTCGTTTGGACCTTGACTTGGCCAAGAGTAACCATTAGTAGCTAAGTATATTTTACCGTCTGGACTAACACAGATATCTCTTAATCTACCCCATTCATTATTAAAAAATTCAGTGTATTCAGTAACCTCCTGCCCATCGTCAGTAA
>CEQM01134718.1_pt1 | contig 19786 bp, 20 predicted proteins | sample 531111 | NCBI WGS metagenome assembly CEQM01 (sample SAMEA2621278, study PRJEB7988) | marine metagenome | biome: marine biome (ENVO:00000447); feature: deep chlorophyll maximum layer (ENVO:xxxxxxxx); material: "saline water (ENVO:00002010), including plankton (ENVO:xxxxxxxx)" | depth 120 m
ATTCAAGTTGACTATAATTTACCTGAAAGATTTAATTTGGAATTTAAAGGAAAAGATGACAAAATGCATAGGCCTGTTATGATACATCGAGCACCATTTGGATCGCTGGAAAGATTTATAGCTCTTTTAATTGAGCATACTGGTGGAAAATTCCCACTTTGGCTGACACCAGATCAAATAATAATTTTACCAATAAGTGAAAAATATAATGAATACTGTTATAAACTTTCAAATTCACTAAAAAATTCCGATATTCGCGGGCACATTGATGATAGAAATGAAACAACAAGTAAAAAAATCAGAGATGCTGAATTAAGAAAAATACCATATATGATAATAATTGGTGAAAAAGAAGTTACTGACAACCTATTATCTGTCAGAGAACACGGTGGTAATAATTTAGGTATGATGAACAAAAATAAATTAATATCATTAATTGAAACCAGAATTAATAATGAGTTAAATAAATAAGAGTATAAATTAAAATAATAAGTTATAGTAGTAAAAAGAAGAAATAAAGGAAGAAGACCTTGGAGAATTAAAAAAGAAAATCCTCATAAGATAAACGATTTTATCACTGCAGACACAGTAAGATTGGTCGGGGATAATATAGAAAATAAAGTATGTTTAAAAAACGAGGCTCTTCGAATTGCAAAAGAATTAGAACTAGATTTAGTTGAAATTTCTGCAAAATCTGATCCGCCTGTTTGTAAGATTATTGATTATAAAAAGTTTCTTTATGCACAAAAAAAGAAACAAAAAGAAATTAAATCTAAAACTGCAAAAGTTGTAGTAAAAGAAATTCGTTTTGGTCCAAATACTGAAGAACATGATTATAATTTTAAATTAAATCATGCTAAAAAGTTTTTAGAAGATGGCTCAAAATTAAAAGCATATGTTTTTTTTAAAGGAAGATCAATTATCCATAAAGACAGAGGAGAAATCTTACTACTTAAACTTGCTCAAGATTTGGAAGGAATCGCAAAAGTTGATGATTTACCAAAACTAGAAGGAAAAAGGATGATTATGATGTTATCCTCATTAATAAAAAAATAAAAAAATTGTATTATGCCTAAAATGAAAACCAATTCAAGTGCAAAAAAAAGATTTTCTGTTACAAGCTCAGGAAAAATAAAACGAAAACATGCATTTAAAAGTCATATTCTAACAAAGAAAACAACAAAACAAAAAAGAAGATTAACAAACACAGGATTAGTTGATAAATCTGATGAAAAAAATGTAAAACAACAACTCGCAATGCGATAAATTAATAACCATGTAAACAGTAAAAAAAGAGTCTTATTAAAAAGACCACTGTTTACAAAAAATATATAATTATGCCAAGATCAGTGAATTCGGTTGCTGCAAAAGCAAGAAGAAAAAAAATATTAAAACAAGCAAAAGGGTATTTCGGAAGAAGAAAAAATGTATTCACAGTAGCTAAAAATGCTGTTGAAAAAGCACTTTCATATGCTTATAGAGATAGAAAGGTAAATAAACGTAATTTTAGATCATTATGGATTCAAAGAATTAATGCTGGTGTTAGAGAACACGGCCTATCATATTCTCAGTTCATGGGTTTAATTAAAGAAAAAGATATTAAATTAAATAGAAAAGTACTTGCTGACCTAGCTATGAATCATCCTGAAATTTTTCAAAAAATTATTGAAGAGGTGAAAAAATAAACTTTTAATCACTTAAAGCCTCTAAAGCGGGAATATAGGAAGGATTTAACATTAAACAATTCTTCCAGTCTGTATTTGCTTTTTCTTTTTGATTCATCAATTCATGCACATAAGCTCTAGCATGATAAGCTAATAAAAATGATTGATCCATTTGTAATGATTTACTAAAATAATCAATAGCATCTAAATTATCACCTAATTGCATTGCACAAAAACCCATATTATAGTAATTATATTTTGGTTTTTCGGAAAATTCTAAACCTTTTAAATATAATGCAATTGCTTCTTCATACTGATTTATATTTTGTCTAAACTTACCATAGTTGTAATACACTTGTGGATCACTTGGATATATATTAATGATTCTTTCAAAATATTCCTCTGCTAGATTAGAGTTAAACTTTTGATTCATAGATGATGTATCGCTATATAATATTGATAACATCATTAGAGACTCTTTATCTTTAGCATTAGTATTAAGACTATTATTTAATAATTCAATTGCTAATTCATATTCCTTCATTTCTTTTAAATAAACAATAAATGAATTTCTTATTAGACCGTTTTGAAATACAATAAGAGTATCGATCATAGACTTACATTTAGGATCTTGGACAGCACATAATAGATTAACTAGCTTTTCTCTGCAATCTAAATTATTGGGATTTAAATTTAAACACCGTTCCCAACTTTGCTTAGAGACCCGAGTCTGATTCAATTGAAAATAGATATTTCCTCTATTCAATAAAATATCAGCGTCATTTTTAAAGATTTTATATGCATTATCTATATCGTATTTGGCTAGATTTAATTGATTGTTTTCAAAATAATACTTAGCTCTCAAATTTAATAGAGAAATATTTATGGAGTCTTTTTGTAATAATAAGTTTAAGGAATCTAAGACTGAACTATTTTCAACTTTTTTAATATTTTGACAATTTGATAAACACAAACAAAAAAAGATAAATAAAGTTATGAGTTTATTATTTTTCAATGAATAATGCTTTTATTTTTTTTTCTAATTCTTGACACAAATCAGGATTATCTTTTAATATTTTTCTTACGGATTCACGACCTTGACCTAATTTAGTACCATCATAACTGAACCAAGAACCGCTCTTTTCAATAATATTATTTTCAACTCCTAAGTCAATAATCTCACCTGTTTTTGAAATTCCCTCACCATACATTATATCAAATTGTGCTCCTCTAAAGGGAGGTGCTACTTTATTTTTAACGATTTTAACTCTAGTTCTATTTCCAATTGTGACATCACCATCTTTTATCTGAGTACTCCTTCTAATATCAATTCTAACAGATGAGTAAAACTTAAGTGCATTACCACCTGTTGTGGTTTCTGGATTTCCAAACATAACACCAATTTTTTCTCTTAGTTGATTGATAAAAACACATATACAACCTGATTTACTTATTGTAGCTGTCATTTTCCTTAGTGCTTGTGACATTAATCGTGCTTGTAAACCTAATTTAGAATCTCCCATCTCACCTTCTATTTCACTTTTTGGTGTCAAAGCAGCTACAGAATCTATTACTAAAATGTCTATTGCAGCAGATCTTATTAGATTATCTGCAATTTCAAGTGCTTGCTCACCACAATCAGGTTGGGATATTAATAAATTATCAATATCAACACCTAACTTTTTTGCATAAAATCTATCAAATGCATGCTCAGCATCAATAAAAGCTGCTATACCACCTTTTCTTTGAGCTTCAGCAATAGCATGGAGAGTTAAAGTAGTTTTACCTGAAGATTCTGGACCATATATTTCTACAACTCTTCCTTTTGGCAAACCTCCCACTCCTAATGCTAAATCTATACCGATAGAACCAGTAGAGATAGACTCAACATCAACAATTGGGGCATCTCCTAATTTCATAATGGTACCTTTTCCATAAGTTTTTTCTATTTTTTCCATTGTAAGTTCCAATGCCTTCTGCTTTGCTACTGATTCTTTACTCATAATCTATTTTTTTTATTTATATGATTCTAAAATTTGTTCTGTATGATTTTTCGTTATGACTTTTGTAAATACCTTCTCAATTAATTGATCTTTATTAATCACAAATGTTGTTCTATGTATTCCTAAATAATTTTTTCCCATAAATTTTTTTTCTCCCCACACACCATAATCAATAGCTATTTTTTTGTCAACATCTGCAATAAGGTCAAATTGCAAGTTATATTTATCAATAAATTTAAGATGAGATAATTCATTATCAGGGCTAATACCTAAAATTTTAAAACCAGCCTCAAATAATTTTAAATAATTTTCATTTAAATTACATGATTCTGCTGTGCAACCCGGAGTATTATCTTTAGGATAAAAATAAAGTATTAATTTACTATCATTAAAATCTGATAACAATAATTTATTTCCATTTTGATTCACACCTGAAAAAAAAGGAGCCTGATTATTAACTTTTAAATGTGTCATAATAAGATGAGATTATAACTTCAAATTTAATAAATCAATATTTAACTTTTTACTTAAATAGGGATTTTCTTCCAACAACACTGCAAATAGGACATTTTTCAGGATGATGAGTTCTAGCAGGACAATATTCTCTACCAAAATATATCATTTGTAGATGCAATTTGCTCCATAAAGATTTGGGAAATTGTCTTTTACAATCTTTTTCAGTTTTAATAACATTTTTACCATTACTCACGCACCATCGATAACTTAATCTATGAATATGTGTATCAACAGGAAATGTTGGAATATTAAATGCCTGTGACATCACAACTGATGCAGTTTTATGACCAACTCCGGGTAAACTCTCAAGACTCTCAAAGTTTGCAGGTACAATAGAGTTATATTGTTCAAATAATATTTTTGACAATTGATGAATCGATTTAGACTTAAAAGGCGACAATCCACACGGACGGATAATTTCTTTAATCTTTTCAGGATCTTTATTCATCATGTCACCAGGATTATTAGCTAAATTAAATAAATCTGGAGTAACTTGATTTACTCTCTCATCTGTACATCTTGCTGACAATAAAACAGCAATAAGCAATGTATAAGCATCTTGATGTTTTAATGGAACCAACGGAGAAGGATATAAAGATTCTAGTGTTGAAATTATAAATTTAATTTTCTTTTGCTGATTCATCAATTTAAAATGATAAAAACACTAATCTAATGAAATAAATAATTAATGTATCATTTTTTTATCTTGATTTGAATCAATAAGCAACGACTCTAAATCTGAATTCGATAATCTAATCAAATCATTTTTTGAATTTAACTGTAAAGAAAGTTGAAAATCAATATACTCTAATTCATTATTTATAAACTGAACTAATTCTCTATATTTTTTTTCTTTTTGGTAAGTAGAAGATATATCCATAGGCAAAATAATTTATGCAAGGATAACGAAATACTAATGTAATTTATTGTAAAAAAACTTAATTAAAATTAATCCATCGATAATACAAGACCTTCTTTTTTAATTATCTTTCTCAAATTAATTAATGCATATCGCATTCTTCCTAAAGCCGTATTAATACTTATATTACATTCTGTAGCTATCTCACTAAAACTCATGTTAAAATAATAACGCATTTTTAATACCTCTTTTTGTTCTTCTGGTAATTTATGTATTATTTTCTTAACATCACTCAATGTTTTTGTTTTAATTAATTGATCTTCAATACTAATTTGTTTATCCTTTATAATATCAAAAATATTAAAATTATCATTTGATCTGATAAATCTTGTTTTATTAATTTTTCTAAAATGATCCATGGATAAATTATATGAAATTCTCATTACCCAAGGTAAAAATTTCCCTTGTTCATTATAATGTTTTCCTTTTCTTAAAGTTTTAATAACTTTTATAAAAGTTTCTTGAAAAATATCCTCAGCCAATGACTCATCTCTAACTTTAGAGAGTATGAAGGCAAATAACCTTTTACGATGACGGTTAATTAATATATTTAATGAATTATCTGTTCCTTTTATGTAAGAGCTAACTAGTTGCTCATCTTTAATGAATACTGACATACTTAATCTTATTTAGTTAATACAATTTAAATAAGTAGAAATATATCGATAAGCAATTAAATTTAGTTATAGTGCAAATATAGTAAAAAATATATATTTTTTCATATTACATATGATTTAAGTAAATTACTAATAAATTTAATTATCATGATTTTGAAAATTTTCATAAACGGTTATGCAATTTTATTAGTGGCTATTTTAGCTAATTTAATTGCAGATGTTTTCCATATAAGCACATGGTATAAATTTATACAAAACTGTTATATTAATGGTATTTACAAAACAATAATATCTGAAAACTTGGTTAGCTTAGTTTGGCTATTTATAATTTATCCAATTATTCTGACAGGAGGTTATGTGTTAGGCAACAAAATATATGACTTCTTAATTTAAAAACTATGTCCAAAAAAGATTATATCTCAATTCAAGGGGCTAGAATGAATAATCTAAAGAATATTTCTGTTAATATTCCTAAAAATAAGCTAGTGGTAATTACAGGAGTATCTGGATCAGGAAAATCTACTTTAGCATATGACACAATATATTCAGAAGCACAAAGACGATACATTGAAAGTTTATCATCTTATGCAAGACAATTTTTAAAAAATCACCCTAAACCTGAAGTGGATTCTATCACTGGACTATCCCCTGCAATTGCAATTGAACAAAAAACAAATATAAATAATGCTAGATCGACTGTAGGGACATCAAGTGAAATATATTACTATTTAACACTACTTTTTGAGAAAATTGGAAAAACATTTTCACCTATTAGTGGTAAAGAAGTTAAAAAAACATCATTTATAGATTGTAAAAAATACATAAATCAATTTAAGTTAAAAACTAAATTTTTAATCTGCTGTCCTATAAAATTTGAGCAATTAAAATATCTTGAAAAAGAAGGTTTTTCTAGGATTATTTACGAAAATAAAATTATTAAAATACAAGATGTTAAAGAAAATATGATGAATATTCATCTAGTTATTGATCGTTTAATTTATAATTCTAACGATGATTTTGAATTTAATCTCAAAGAAGCATTTAACAAAGGAATCGAATTAAGTTCAGGAAATTGTATCATTTACGACGAGAATATAAAAATACTTAAACATTTTAGAAGTGATTTATATCTAGATAATATTATTTTCGAACAACCAAATAAAGATTTATTTAATTTTAATAGCCCCTATGGAGCATGTGAAAAATGTAAAGGACATGGAGATTTATTGGATTTAGATTTAAAAAAAATTATACCTAATAAAAATTTAAGTCTTTTAGATGATGCTATACATCCTTGGCGAAGTGGAAAAATGAATAAATGGAAAAAACAATTGATTCAATCATCTAAGGATATTGGTCTTTCAATTACAAAAAAATATTCTGAATTATCTGAAACAGAAATCCAAATTCTTTGGAACGGCAAAGGCGACTTTAAAGGACTTCACAGTTTTTTTAATTTATTAACTAAAAAAGCATATAAAATACAGTATAGAGTTATGTTATCTAAATACAGAAGCTTAAATGTATGTCCAGCATGTAACGGAAGTAGACTCAGGAAAGAATCCGAATACATATTAATTCAAAACCAAAACATACAAAATATCATTAATTTATCATTAAATAAAATATTATCCTTTATTCAAAGGATAAATCAAAAAGACGAAGAAATTATTACGAAAATTACAGACGAAATACTATCTCGCACAAAGGCTATGATTAATCTTGGTTTAGGATATTTAACATTAAATAGAAAATCTAACACTCTTTCTGGTGGAGAAATTCAAAAAATAAATATTACAAAATCAATTGGAAGTGGATTAATCGGCTCCCTGTATATATTAGATGAACCAAGCATTGGTTTACACTCCAAAGACACCGTACAGCTGATTAAAATTTTACAGAAATTAAAAAAATTAGGTAATTCAATAATCATTGTAGAACATGATAAAGAAATAATTAAATCAGCGGATTATATAATTGACCTTGGACCACTTGCAGGGAATAAAGGCGGAAAAATTATATACCAAGGTCTTATAGATAAGAACCCTACTAACAGCCTAACACTCAACTATATATATCAAAAAAATACAATAAGTAATTTAGCAAAACATAGAATTCCTAAAGAATTTATTAAAATTAAGGGAGTTACTAAGAATAATATTAAAAATTTGAATTTTGAAATACCTACAAATATTTTAACTTCCATAACAGGTGTGTCTGGATCAGGTAAAACTACTTTATTAAAAGAAATATTTTTACCTATTATTAAAAGAAAATTTAAAGATTATAGTTTTCCCCTTATCGATTATACAGAAATTGAATTTAATTCTAGTAATATTGAAAACATAGAATTTCTTGATCATAAATCAATTAAAAAATCATCTAAATCCACTCCTATTACATATATAAATGCATTTGATCAAATACGTTCACTATTCGCATCTCAACAAACAGCAAAGATTAATAATTTAAATACAAAACATTTTTCATTTAATACAAAAGATGGTAGATGTCTAAAATGTAATGGGCAAGGCGAGATCAATATTGAAATGCAATTTTTATCAGATATTAAATTAAAGTGTGAAAGATGTAATGGAACTCGCTATAAAAATGAAATTTTAAATATTCAATTCAAAAATAAAAATATTTCAGAGATACTAAATTTTACAATAGAGGAAGGTGAAAAGTTTTTTCTTGAAAACAATCAAATAAAAATAGCAAATAGCCTTCAACCTCTAATTGAAGTGGGACTTGGATATTTGAAAATAGGTCAATCTGTTTCAACCCTAAGTTCAGGCGAAGCTCAAAGATTAAAATTAGCATCTTTCTTAAGTAAGAAGAATTCAAAATCAATTCTAATATTTGATGAACCAACAAAAGGTCTACATTTCTATGACATAGAAATACTCATTCGAGCATTTCAAAAATTAATTAATATTGGAAACTCTATAATTGTAATCGAACACAATATTGACATAATTAAAAACTCTGACTGGATTATTGACCTTGGACCTGAAGGAGGCTTAGACGGAGGAAATATTATATTTTCTGGAACACCTAATGATTTAATTAAAAAAAATACTCACACAGCAACTGCATTAAAAAAAGAAATTAATGATGTATAAATTGCTGTGAAAAATAATTTGCATATTCTCCTTTTAATGCAATTAATTGATCATGAGTTCCTGACTCAATAATTTTTCCTTTCTCTAAAACTATAATATTATCTGCATATCGCACTGTAGATAATCTATGAGCAATAATAATAGATGTTCTTTCTTCAGTAAGATTTTTAATTCCTGTTTGAATTAAATTTTCTGTAAATGGATCTAATGAAGAAGTCGCCTCATCAAGTACGAGACAAGATGGATTCAATAAATATGACCTTAAAAAAGAAACCAGCTGCTTCTCTCCTTCTGACAAACCAGCTCCTCTCTCTCCTATATGATAATTATATTTTTCTGGGAACTTTTCAATAAAACTTTTCAAACCCATTTTATCAACTGCATTAAAAACTTCTTCATCAGAAATGTTATTAAAAAACTTAATATTATTTAGAAGAGTATCGGAAAGAAAAAAATTATTTTGCAAAACAATTCCTATATTCTTTCTCAACTCATGTGTTTTTAAATCGGATAAATTAGTATTATTGACATATATATCTCCATCAATTAAATCATACCACTTCATTAGTAAATTAATAATTGTTGTTTTACCAGAACCCGTTGAACCCACAATTGCTAGGGTCTGATTTGAATTAATACTAAAATTAATATTATCTAAAACTATTTCATTTTCTTTATAAGAAAAAGTTACATTTTTAAAATGTATATTAGTATTAGACCATTTAATATATTCATTACTATTTTGTATCAGTTCGGAATCAATCTTTTTTTCTAACAACTGGAACACTCTACTAGCAGCAACCAAACCCATCTGCAATACATTAAATCTATCTGCAATACCTCTTAATGGCCTAAATAACATATTTATAAATAAAATAAATGCAATCATTTCACCAATTGTCACCTCGCCATTTGAAACTAAGTTGATTGCACCATACCAAACTAACAAGCCCATTGCAATAGCAGAAAAAACATCTACTATTGGTAAAAATATTGAAAAATAAAGTATTGTTTTTATATGTGCATCTCTATGTAATACATTTAATTTCTTAAATGACTGAAATTCATGGTTTTCTTTACCAAATATTTGCACAATACTCATACCAATAATATGCTCATAGAGAAATGAATTAATTTTTGAAATATACTTCCGTACAGAAACAAATGCATCTCTCATATATTTTTGAAAAATAATAGTTGATAAGATTAAAAAAGGAAGAAATAATAAGCTGACAAATGCTAATTTCCAATCAACTAAAAGCATACATGTAATAATTAAAAATAATTTAAATAAATCACCAAAAACAACTAATAGGCCTTGTGAAAATATAGCAGATATTGATTCCATATCTGAAACTACTCTAGTTATAATTTGTCCAGTTGGTGTGCTATCAAAGTAATTTACTTTAAAATAGAGCATTTTTTCAAATAGCTCATTTCTAATATTATTAATTATTTTATGAGCTAACAAATTTGATCGATAGACAAACAAAAATTGCAAAAATGCTTCAAATACTAACAAAATTAGAATCAAAAAAATAATTTTTGATAACGATTCCAAATCAAAAATCAAAATGTAATTATCAAATGCATACTGAATAAGAAGGGGTCTAATAATAGAAAGAAAAGCAAAAAAAAATGAAATTATAATTGTAGATATAAAAAGAAATTTATATGCTTTAGTATAATTAATTACCTTAAATAATAATGTAAAATCAAAAGCTTTCAAAGGATGTATTTTTTTGGATATTTAACATCAGATAAATAAAGGCCATAAGCAGGAACCGAAAATCCTGCATTTGATCTATTATTGCTTTCTATAATATTAGTAAAATCTTCCAAGTTAATTTTCTTTAAACCTACATCAATTAATGTTCCAACAATACATCTTACCATATTATATAAAAATCTATTTGATTCAATAGAAAATATTAGCATATTTTTACTTTTAAACCAATATGCTGATTGAATATTACAAATAGAATTATCATAATTTGATTTTGAAAATGAACTGCAATTTTTATGCCCCAACAACATATTCGATGCTAAATTCATTAATTCTAAATCTAATTCTTTATAAAAGTAAAAAGCTCTATTTATTAAAAAAGGATCCTTTTTAGTTGATACCCAGTATTCATATTTTCTTGAAATAGCAGAAAATCTAGCATGAAAATCAGAACTAACTAATTTAATACTATGAATAACTATATTATCAGGCAAAAATCTATTCAGATTATAAAGTAAGTTATTTGTATCTAAGTATTGATTATAAAATTCAAAATGTGCAAAAAAATTAATTGCATGTACTCCGGCATCCGTTCTCCCAGCACCAACAATAAGAGGAGATTTTCTGTCTAAAAAATAATGTAATCCCTTCATAATTTCACCTTGTATAGTTGGTGCATTATTTTGAATCTGCCAACCAGAAAAATTAGCTCCGAGAAAAGAAAGTCGGATTATAAATTTATGTAATTGGGAAGTCTGCATAAAAATTTTTTTACAAAAATAATCATAAATTAGAATCATATTTTTTAACAATAATAATGAAAAAAATTGCTATAATATCTGATACACATAGTTTTTTAGAAACTAAAATCACTAATATCTTCAAAAAATGTGATGAAGTTTGGCATGCGGGTGATTTTGGGTATAATTCCAACATAGAAAAAATGATTGAAACAAATAAAGTAAGAGGAGTCTATGGAAATATTGATGGACAAAAAATAAGAAATATCTACCCAAAAATTCAAAGATTTGAATGTGAAAAAATGAAAATACTAATGACTCATATTGGAGGATATCCAGGAAAGTACTTAAAGCATATCGAAAAAGAAATACAAAGATACAAACCTAACATTTTCATATCAGGACATTCTCATATTGTAAAAATTATTTATGATAATAAATATAATTTATTACACATCAATCCAGGAGCAGCAGGGAAAGAAGGTTTTCATATTATGAGAACAATTGTTTTACTAAATATTGATGGAAAGAAAATAAGCAACTTAAAATTAATCGAACTAGGTGAAAGAGCTAAAATTATCTAATTCTATCAATTGATTTAATTAATTTATCATCCTTTATAATATACTTTTTTGCTAAAAGAAAAAATATACAAGAGAGAATCAATATAGAATCAAAAATCCAATTATGACTACATAAGGAATCAATCATCGATTCCGAACTTAAAGTAGTATCAGATGTTTTAATAAAAGAAAAATCATGAATATAAATAAGTATAATTAAACATATAATTGCTATTAAATTACCATTAATATAATTAATTTGAGACTGCCTATTATGAAATTTCAAAACAGCTAGCAAAGAAAATACTGAAAATAAAAGTAAAAAAACCAGTGATGAACTATTTAAGATTAAATTTATAATCTCCGAACTTGTAAAATCTATATTAACAAGATAAATATCATTGTCAGCATTTTCACATGACATATGTGGGAAAAAAAATGCTCCAATCCACACTAAAAAAAGACCAGCTAAAATATATAATGTTTGCACCCGTTGAATCATACATGATTATTTTTTGTAAATATATGTATTATTATTAAAAAGAATGTTGTATACTTGCATCATTATATCTAATAAGCCCATTGATATTTCCCTTTTATTTTATTTTTTGGTGATTAAATTATAGGCAAACTAAACACTATTTTTATGTACGACATATTAGAATTAAAAAAGAAAAAATTACAAGATTTACAGGATATTGGAAAAAAATTAGAAATATCTGATTTGAAAAATTATAAAAAATTAGATTTAATCTACGAAATTCTTGATAAACAAGCCTTAAGTACTACTAGCTCAGTAAAAGAAAATAAAATTCATAACAAACCAAAAGAAAACAAAATTCATAACAAACCAAAAGAAAATAAAATTCATAACAAACCAAAGGAAAGAAATACTATACAAGCTAGTGATTCTGAAAAAAACAATAAAACAAAAACAGAAAAAGAAGATAAAAATTGGAAAAAAACTAAAAAAAATAATTTTGACAAATCTCCTGAAAAGGATTACAAATTTGAAAAAAAACAAAAAGAACTTGATTATAATTTTGAAAATGAAGTCATTGGAGAAGGTGTTTTAGAAAAAATGGCCGATGGATATGGTTTTCTAAGATCTTCTGATTACAATTATTTAAACTCCCCTGATGATATATATGTGTCACAATCACAAATTAAATTATTTGGACTAAAAACAGGTGACACAGTATCAGGAGAAATTAGACCTCCCAAAGAAGGTGAAAAATTTTTCCCTCTTGTTAAAGTTTTAAAAATTAATAATTTAGAGCCCAATGTAGTTAGAGATAGAGTTGCATTTGAACATAAAACTCCACTATTCCCGGATGAGAAATTTAAAATTGTAGAAAAAAACTCGACTATATCAACTAGATTAATTGATTTATTCTCTCCTATTGGAAAAGGTCAACGAGGCTTAATAGTTGCACAACCAAAAACTGGAAAAACTGTACTATTAAAAGAGATTGCTAATGCAATTGCAGCTAATCACCCAGAAGTTTATCAACTAGTTTTATTAATCGATGAAAGACCAGAAGAGGTGACTGATATGGCTCGCACCGTTGACGGTGAAGTTATTGCATCAACATTTGATGAGCCAGCAGAAAGACATGTTAAAGTCGCAAATATAGTTTTAGAAAAAGCAAAGAGAATGGTTGAATGTGGTCATGATGTAGTGATTTTATTAGATTCTATAACAAGATTAGCAAGAGCATATAATACTGTAGCGCCTGCTTCTGGAAAAATTCTATCAGGAGGAATTGATGCTAATGCATTACATAAGCCAAAAAGATTCTTTGGATCTGCTCGAAATATTGAAAACGGTGGGTCTTTAACAATTATAGCTACAGCACTAGTTGAAACAGGTTCGAAAATGGACGAAGTTATTTTTGAAGAATTTAAAGGAACCGGTAATATGGAAATGCAACTTGATAGAAGTATTTCAAATAGAAGAATTTATCCTGCAATTGACTTAATTAATTCTGGAACACGAAGAGAAGATTTATTAATTAGCAAAGAGAAAATGCAAAGAATGTGGATTTTAAGAAAGCATCTTGCAGATATGAAACCCATAGAAGCTATGGAATTTATTAAAGATAGATTAGAGGGGACAATAAATAATGAAGAATTTCTAATTTCAATGAATAGCTAATTATACATAGTGTTAATATTCAAACCAGAAAAATTTCCTGAACTCATTAATAATAAATTTGTATTATAGAACTTAATACTAAGTACTTTTTCCTTAAGAATATCTAAATCTTCACAAATAAATACTTTAGGATGTTTAATTATCTTTTTAATAAAATCTTCAGCTAATTTATTGGAAGATTTTTTCAATATTATTTCCTTGGGTATATAAATCCACACCTCATGAGAATTTTTAAAAACATCAGCATAATTAGGAAGAAAATTTTTATTTAAACTACTAAATGTATGAAGCTCTAAGCAACTAATTAAATACCGATTAGGATTTAATTCGCTAAGTGCATTAATTGTAGCTAAAACTTTTGATGGGGAATGTGCAAAATCGTAATAGATTGAACTATGATCATCAAAGTTCTTAATTAACATAAGACGGCGATTAGCACCCTTAAAGTCACAAATTATATTGTAATATTCTTCGCTACTAATGCCAAATTCCGCACAAACACACCTTGCTGCTTCAATATTATATAAATTATGTTGACCAAATATATTTAAGGGTATTTTTTTTGAATTATATATTAAAACAAATTGACCATTTTCAACAATGTATTTTGGTAAATGATATGACTGATTATTTACAGAATTACCATTTAATATATCCAATAAAAAATTATCATTATCACTGAAATAAATTTGACCACCTTTTTTGTTTACTATCTTTGCAAGATTTTTAAAAGCATTTTGATATAAGTCTAATGTTGGAAAGACATTAACATGATCCCAAGCGACACCAGAAACCACTAAAGTGTCTGGCTTATAATGCATAAACTTCGGAGATAAGTCAATACTAGACGAGAAATACTCATCTCCCTCAATAATAATAACTTTATTGTTATTTAGATGTACCTGCTTATCAACAGAACTAATTTTCGCGCCCACTAAATAATCTACTTGAATATTTTTTTTCTTCAAAACATAAATAATCATTGATGTAATTGTAGTTTTCCCGTGACTTCCAGCAATTACTATTCTTTTTTTATTTTTGGAATAATCAAATATAAATTCAGGAAAAGAGACTATAGGAATCATAAGCTTCTGAGCCTCCAATAATTCAGGATTATTTTTTTTTGCATGCATTCCTAGAATAACTAAATCTAAATCTCTAGTAATATTTTTTATATCCCATCCAATTTTTTTAGGCAATAAGCCATTTTGAAACAAAGTTGATTTTGCCGGATCATAAATAATATCATCCGATCCTGTTATTTCATAGCCATTATTTTTTAATTCAATAGCTAAGCTATGCATTATGCTTCCTCCAACAGCAATAAAGTGTATTTTCATTTGTTAGTGTTTAATTAATTGTAATTTTGGATAACAATATATATTTACAATATAGTATAGCTTTATGAAAATATCTGTAATAGATACTGGAAAATTTAAACTTGATGGAGGAGCAATGTTTGGTGTTGTCCCAAAAAGTATTTGGTCAAAAACAAATCCTCCTGATGAAAACAATATGTGTTCATGGGCAATGAGATGTCTTTTATTAGAATTTGATAATAGAAAAATACTTTTTGACACCGGTATTGGCAATAAACAATCTGAAAAATTTTTTAATTATTTTTATCTACACGGGGAAGAAACACTAATCAAGTCATTAAATAAAAATGGTGTTTCACCTGAAGAAATTACAGATGTTTTTTTTACACATTTACATTTTGATCATTGCGGAGGAGCTGTAATTAAAAATAATAATAACTTAGAACTTCTTTTTCCAAATGCAATTCATTTAACAAATAAACAACATTGGCAATTAGCAAATCACCCAAACAAAAGAGAACATGCATCTTTTTTAAAAGAAAACTTTACATTAATTGCAGAAAAGAAGAAATTAAAATTTATAAATCCGGGAAAATTATATAATAACATTGAAGTGAAATTTTTTCACGGACACACTACTGCTCAAATGATACCATATATTCATACAAATAATAAAACCCTTGTTTTTACAGCAGATTTATTACCCTCTATTGGTCATATACCACTTCCTTATATTATGGGCTATGACACACAACCATTAATAACCTTAAAAGAAAAAGAAATATTTTTACAAGAAGCTGTCAACAATGATTATATTCTTTTTTTAGAACATGACTATCACCATGAATGTTGCACTCTAAAAAATACAGACAGAGGAATTAGAGTAGATAAATATGGTACACTTTCTCAATTATTCTATGGAAACATCACATAAAGACCATGTTGTAATTGAATTAATAATTGTATCAATAAATTTTTGAAAATCTTTTAAAGCTTTTGGACCATTAAAACGATCTATGACTTTATGAGTATCCGAGTTCAACTTCACCTCGATTATAACAGAGGGAACATCAGTCATAGGTGCATTGAACACACTATCTAAAGAAAAAAAATTAATATCAGAAATATAATCTTTTATTTGGCTTAAAGTTTCCATAGAAATAGTACTGTAATGACATCCTATTTTATCTACAAAATTTTTTCCTTCGTACTTAACATATCCATTATTTAAAATACTCACAGTGTATTGAGGACAAGTACCATAGCAAGCTGTTCTTTGCATTGTTAATGATGCAAATTCTAATGGATTTTTAATTGTTAATAATTTATTAGAACAAGAAAAAAAAGATAAACTTAAGGCTAAAATAAGTAGTTGAAACTGCATAGATTATTTCTTTTGATTCTGTCTTGATAATTCCTCTAATCTTTGCTGAAATTTAGATTTTTTTACTGGTTTACTTTTATTAGCTTGTAACATAGCATATAATTTTTTATCATCGATATTTTTTCTAATCCATGCTTGCTGTGCAAATGTGATTATATTGGCTAAAAAATAATAATAGCTTAATGCTGACGAATAATTATTCATAACAAATAAGAAAATAACTGGCATTGTATACATTACATATTTCATTTGAGGCATTTGCGCACTACTTGAAGACATTTGATTTGAATACACCATTTGTAATGCAGTAGCAAGAGTCATTAATAATGCAAATAAACTAATATGGTCACCATATAATGGAATACTAAAACCTAAGTCAAGAATAGAATCATAACTAGATAAATCATCTGCCCATAAAAAAGGTTGTTGTCTAAGCTCAATAGAGGCTGGAAAAAATCGAAATAAAGCAATTAGAATTGGCAGCTGTAATAACATAGGTAAACAACCACCTAATGGATTAACACCAGTTTTTCTATATAAATTCATATGAGCCTGTTGACGTTTCATAGGGTCCTCTATCTTTTCATTTATTGCATCAATTTCAGGTTTTAAAACCCTCATTTTTGCCATAGATAAATATGAACTTTTAGTTGGTAAAAATAGAATTAACTTAATAACGAGTGCTATTAATAAAATAATGACACCATAATTTAATCCGAAATTTTCTAAAAAATTAAACATAGGTATTACTAAATACTTATTGACCCAACCAAAAATACCCCAACCTAAAGGAACTAAAGACTCAAAACCCTTATTAAATGAACTTAATAAAGAATACTTATTGGGTATAAAAAATAAATCAAATACATAATTATTATCATTACTATCGTATTCAATTAAAAATTCTGATTTTAAATACTTTACATATTGATCGTTTTCAGGTTGAACTGAGTTAATATTTGCAGACTGAAAAGTATTATCAGAACTAATTACGGTTGAAAAAAATTGTTGTTTATGTGCAATCCAAATTGGTGCTTCAATTAACTTGTCAGAATCCTTCATTAAGGGTAACTGTTTTGAAGATTTATTATTATATGAATAATTTATAGTAGTTGTATTTCGCTCATTATCAATATTTTTTTCAAATTGATTAATTTTCTGAGCCCATATTAATTTATCTGGTTCTATATAACTACTCACTTCCCTTGTTGAAACATAAAACTTTACTTGATAACTATTAGGTAATAGCTCATATGTAAATAGTAGTTCATTGAAATCTTGATCTTGATATTCTAATGAAATTTTATTTTCCTCTTGCAAAACATTAATGAAACGAAGTTCTTTAGAATTAATTTTTTGCTTTTTTAGATAAAAAGAAAAATTAAAATCTAAGTCAGAGACTAACTTTAAATCTAAAGAATCATAAGTATAATAATCATTTAAAATAACTTCATGGATTGAACCACCTTGATTAGATACAATAACTGTTAATAATTCATTTGAGAGTTCATAAAATTCTAATTCAAAATCTTTAGGTTCATCTTTTTTTATTTCGTCTATAAAATTGGGCTCAATACTTTCAGATTGTATTTGATTGTTATAATTATTTACATCATTTTTTTCAACTTGAGATTTTTCATTATATTCTTCTACTGGAATTTGAGTAGTATTAAACCACAACAAAATTCCAAAAATTAATAATATCCCAATTAAAAAATTACTATCAAAAGTTTTTTGTTCCATAATTATAAATTTAAAGAGCTCTTACAAAAGATACAAAAAGTGGATGAGGTGTTATAAATGAACTCTGATATTCTGGATGAAATTGAACACCAACAAACCAAGGATGATTCTTAAGCTCAATGATTTCAACTAAATTTAAATCTTCATTATAACCTGTAATATCCATTCCATTTAATACTAAATCTGATTTATATTTATTATTTAATTCATACCTATGTCGATGTCTTTCTTTTATATAAGTATGTTTATAGGCACTAAACACAATTGAATCTTTCTTCAACTTACATTGATAACTACCCAATCTCATTGTCCCGCCTTTATTAGCAATATTAATTTGATTTTTCATCAAATCAATTACAGGATATGAAGTGTTCGGATTCATCTCAGTAGAGTGAGCTCCTTTCTTTTTACATACATTCCTAAAAAATTCAATAACAGCTACTTGCATTCCTAAGCAAATACCCAAAAAAGGAATTTTATTTTCTCTGATGTATTTTACAGCAATTATCTTGCCTTCAATGCCACGACCACCAAATCCTGGTGCAATAATTACACCATTACACCCAATAAGTTGATTTGATATATTTTTTTTATTTATTGTTTCTGAATGTATCCATTTAATACTCAATCCTTTAGCTAAAGATGCACTTGCATGAATTAAGGATTCATATATAGATTTATACGAATCTTTTAATTCAACATATTTTCCAATAATGCCTATTGTAATTTCTTTACTCGATTTCTTCAATCTATTTAATCGTCTTTTCCAAACAATATTATTAATCTTATTAATTTTTTTAAATCCTAATTTCTTAGCAACTACAGTATCTAAATTTTGTTCTAACATTAATAACGGCACTTCATAAATTGTCTCAGCATTAACAGACTCAATAACAGCATCGTATTCAATATTACAAAACAATGCAATTTTATTTTTAACATTCTTAGATATCTTTTTTTCTGTTCTACAAACTATTATATCAGGCTGAACTCCTGACTGTAGCATTGTTTTAACAGAGTGTTGAGTTGGTTTTGTTTTCACCTCACCTGTAGATGATAAAAATGGAAGTAATGTTAGATGAATAACAGCTACATCATTTTTTCTTTCAAACTTAAATTGACGTAATGCCTCAATGTATGGTAATGACTCTATGTCACCAACAGTACCACCAATTTCAACGATAATAATTTGAAATTTTTTTTTGCTCTCTAATAATAGAATTCTATTTTTTATTTCGTCAGTTATATGAGGTATAATTTGGACAGTTTTTCCTAAAAAATCACCTCTTCTTTCTCTGCGAATGACCGT
>CEQM01104015.1_pt1 | contig 19626 bp, 23 predicted proteins | sample 531111 | NCBI WGS metagenome assembly CEQM01 (sample SAMEA2621278, study PRJEB7988) | marine metagenome | biome: marine biome (ENVO:00000447); feature: deep chlorophyll maximum layer (ENVO:xxxxxxxx); material: "saline water (ENVO:00002010), including plankton (ENVO:xxxxxxxx)" | depth 120 m
GTTTCTGCCGAAGTTGATCAAGATATATCAACTAAAGAAAATAATGAACTAGAAAAAGAAGTTGTTATTGATGAGGTATTGTCTTCAGATACGCTAGAAGATGAAAACTTGCAAGTGAATAAAACTGAGGAAATAATACACGAAGCCCAAAATATTACTGAAATTAAGGAAGAAGAAACGGTTTCATTGTCTGATTTTAGTTGGGAACGTTACGAGGATGGATCTAAAAAGTATAGTGATGATGAATATACTAAACTTGTTGAAATGTATAATGAAACATTTAGTGCAATTGATAAAGATCCAGTTATTCAAGGGAAAATTATTGCACAAACAGATCGAGATTTCATTATAGATATTGGTGCTAAATCGGAGGGAGTTATTTCAATAAATGAATTTAGGTATAATCCTGACTTTAAGGTTGGGGATATGGTAGAAGTAATAATTGATCAAAAAGAAAATAAAACAGGACAGTTAGTTCTTTCACATAAAAAGGCAAGAGCTCGTGAGGCTTGGGATAAAGTTCAAAAGGCACATAAAGATCAATCTGTAGTTGCTGGATATGTGAAGTGTAGAACTAAGGGAGGTATGATAGTGGAAGTGTATGGATTGGAATCTTTTTTACCTGGCTCTCAAATTGATGTGAAGCCAATTAGAGACTATGATGTTTATGTTGGTAAAAATATGGAGTTTAAAGTGGTCAAAATCAATAATGAATTTAAAAATATTGTTGTCTCTCATAAAGCGTTGATAGAAGAAGATATTGAACAACAAAAGAAGGATATTATTTCGAAGTTAGATAAAGGCCAAGTGTTAGAAGGGGTTGTGAAAAACATAACTTCTTATGGAGTATTTGTTGACCTTGGTGGTGTGGACGGATTGATTCACATAACTGATTTATCTTGGAGTAGAATTCAACATCCAAATGAAGTTGTTGAGTTAGATCAGCAAATTAAAGTCGTTACTTTAGATTTTGATGAAAATAAAACTCGAATACAGTTGGGTTTAAAACAACTGACTGATCATCCGTGGGATTCTTTAGATGAGAAATTAAAAGTTGGTGACAAAGTCAAAGCAAATGTTGTAGTTTTAGCTGACTATGGTGCCTTCGTCGAACTTATGCCTGGTGTAGAAGCATTGATTCATGTATCTGAAATGTCGTGGTCAACTCACCTTAGGTCTGCTCAAGACTTTTTGGAGTTAGGACAAGAGATAGAAGCTCAGGTGTTAACATTAGATAGAGATGAACGAAAAATGTCTTTGGGAATAAAACAATTATATCCTGACCCATGGATTGAGATTCAGAAAAAATATGTTGTTGATTCTAAACACAAAGGAATAGTGAAAAATTTTACAAATTTTGGTATTTTTCTTGAATTAGAAGAAGGTATAGATGGTTTGATACATATTTCTGATTTATCATGGACTAAGAAAGTTAAACATCCTGCAGACTTCACTAAAGTTGGTGAACAGTTAGAAGTAATTGTATTAGAAGTGGATACTGAAAATAGAAGGTTAAGTTTAGGTCACAAGCAATTACAAGATAATCCTTGGGATATTTATGAAACTATTTTTACTGAAGAATCTGTGCACGAAGGTGAAGTTGTTAGTTTATTTGACAAAGGAGGTACAGTGCTGTTCAAGAAGGAAGGTTTAGAAGGTTACATACCAAAAAGATATTGTATGAAAGCAGATAAATCTAAATTAGAAGAAGGAGAGGTTTCAGAATTTAAAGTATTAGAGTTTTCAAAAGAAAACAGAAGAATCATTGTTTGTTTGAAAGATAATATTATTGATTTTGAAGAAGAGGAAAAGAAAAATAAAAAGAAAGAAGAAGCAAATAAGAATAAAGCAATGAAGAATGTTCAATCTAAAATTAATAAAGCAACTTTAGGTGATTTAAATGCATTATCTGATTTAAAAAATAAAATTGATGAGTAATAGTAAGACATTTATTAATGAGCTTTTAGAAATTTTTTGTAGCTTTTAATTAATATGTCCAATCAAAGTAAAATAATTTTAAATTCTACACAGTTAGATTTGACAATTAAAAGATTGTCATTTGAGATTATTGAGAATTGTAAAGACTTTAGTGATACAGTCATTATTGGTCTGCAACCAAGAGGGATATTATTAAGTCAGATTATACATGGTATTTTAGAGTTTAATTTAAAAGAAGAAATAAAATTCGGATATCTTGATACTACTTTTTTTAGAGATGATTTTAGAAGAAAAAGTGATGTCATTCTTCCAAGTAAAACTACTATCGAATTTTCTTTAGAAGCAAAGAAGGTTATTTTGATAGATGATGTTTTATTTACAGGAAGGTCAATCAGATCTGCTTTAGATGCATTGGTGTCATTTGGTCGTCCTTCCTCTGTAGATTTATTAGTTTTAATTGATAGACGATTTAGTAGGGAGTTGCCAATTCAACCAAAATATATTGGAAAATCAGTTGATGTGATTGATAATGAATATGTAGTTGTCGATTTAGGTAAGAAAAATAATAATGTTCTACTGTTAAACGAGAAAAAATGAAAAATTTAAGTGTAGATCATCTTCTAGGAATCAAGTATTTAAATAAGCATGATATTAATTTAATTTTTGATTTAGCAGATAGCTTTAAAGAAGTTTTGGGTCGTCCTATTAAAAAGGTGCCTACTTTGAGAGATATAACTATTGCTAATTTATTTTTTGAATCTTCGACAAGAACACGAATTTCGTTTGAATTAGCCGAAAAAAGATTATCTGCAGATGTAATTAATTTTTCTGCTTCAACATCATCTGTTTCAAAAGGTGAAAGTTTAGTTGACACTGCTAATAATATTTTAGCTATGAAGGTAGATATGATTGTTATGAGACATCCACACCCAGGTGCTGCAGAATTTCTTTCAAATCAAGTTGATTCTGTAATTATAAATGCAGGAGATGGATCTCATGAACATCCTACTCAAGCCTTACTAGATACATATTCAATTAAAGAAAAGTTAGGTTCAATTAATAATAAAAAAGTATTAATAATTGGAGATATTAAACATTCTCGTGTTGCATTGTCAAATATTTTTTGTCTATTAAAAATGGGTGCTAAGGTTAGAGTTTGTGGGCCATCAACTTTGTTGCCAAAATTTTTAACAAAAATAGGGGTTGAGGTGAGTTTTAATTTACAAGATTCGATAAAATGGTGTGATGTTGCTAATATTCTTAGAATTCAGTTAGAGAGACAGAATACAAATTTTTTTCCTTCAAATAGAGAATATGCTATGTTATTTGGTTTAAATAAAGCTTTATTATCGGATGTAAATGACAATATACTTATTATGCATCCTGGTCCAATTAACAGAGGTGTGGAAGTCACAACGGATGTTATTGATTCTAGTAATTCTATTGTTTTAGATCAGGTTGAAAATGGAGTTGCTATCAGGATGGCAATTTTATATTTATTATCTTCTAAAATTAAAAGATGATGAATATAGAAAATAAAGGAAAGTATTCTATAATTACTTGCAATAATTTAAATGATCTAAATTTGTTAGTAAGTTACTTAAATACAAATTTCAAAGAACCTCCAAATCTTATTATAAATTTATTAGAATTAAATGCAGACGATCAAATTATTTTGTCAAAATTATCACCATTATATTTAAATTGGCAAAAAAGAAATAAATCATTTATATTGGTTTCAAAAATTAGAAAAAAATTACAAAATAGCTTGATTACTATAGCTAGTTTAGAAGAAGCTATTGATTTTTTTCATATGGAAGAATTAACACGAATTATTTAAATATTAAAATTTTTAACTATGATAAAACAAATACTTTTTTTAACATTTTTTTTCTATTCTTTTATTGTGTTTTCACAATGTGAAGTAAATGAAAATCAAGCACCTTTTCTTGCTGACCCAGTAGGTGCATATTCTTTACAATTAATAGATGGGCAAATATCTACTGACCCTTTATTAGCAGATATTGATACATTAACTGCATTTCCTAATGCTATAGAAGGTGAATTATACCAAGCAGTGGTTGGTGTTCGTATTCCTAATGATACATCTTTTGTGTATGAATTAACACCGGGTGAACCTCAGTTATTTGAGAATGTTCAAATTAATTCTATAACTATTAATTCTGTGGTTATTTCTGAGTCAACTACAGGTGCAGTTGATTTGCCAACTGGATTCTCATGGAATTGTGTTGGAGGTGATGGCTCTAGTGATTGTGTTTGGGCTGGAGGAGATTATGGTTGTATTAGTTTTGGTTTTGAATCAGAAGTACCATCTGGTCTTGTTGGTGCTCATCGCTTAAATGTATTATTAGATGTTAATGCATCATATGAACTTTTTCCAGGTGTTCCTGTACCTATCGAATTAACTGTTGATGACTTATTAAATTATTATGTTCTTGTTGTTGAAGAATCAAATAACAATTCTTCTATTTCTGAAATTATTGATGCTAGAAATTTTTCTATGTTAGGTATATCACCTAATCCTGCTAATGATTATTTTTCACTAGAATACGGAAATAACCAAAATGGTTTAGTTGATGTAAAGATTTATGATATTTTAGGAAATATAGTCAAATCAGTGAAATATAACTCTGTAGTTGGCTATAATGAAGTAACATTAAGTACAAGTGATTTAATTTCAGGTATTTACACTGTTATTGTATCTAATAATTTTGAATCAATTATTGAAAGACTTATTATAGATTAATATGCCTTTTAATATTACTATTCTAGGTTGTTCTTCTGCTATACCAACAACCACAAGAAATCCATCCGCCCAATTAGTAAATCTTCTTGGGCGGTTTTTTTTAATTGATTGTGGTGAAGGGACTCAAATTCAATTAAGAAAAAATAAAATAAAAATTCAAAAAATAGACCATATATGTATTTCTCATTTACATGGTGACCATTATTTAGGCTTGATTGGACTTATTTCAACAATGAATTTGTTAGGTAGAAAAAAAGAATTGACAATTTATTGTCCTAGAGGTTTAGATAAGATTATTGATTTACATTTTAAGCTATCTTATTCTAGGTTGTCTTATAGTTTAAATATTGTTGAATTAAAATCAAATATTTTAACTAAATTATTTGAAGACGATGTATGTGAATTATATAGTTTTCAATTAAAACATCGTATTCCTTGCTGGGGATTTAAATTGATTGAAAAAGAGCGTCCAAAAAAAATTATAAAGAGTATGATAGACAAATTTAATATTCCATTTTCAGAAATTAAATATATTAAATCAGGTTCAGATTTTATTAATGATCGAGGTCAAGTAATTGTAAATAGTAGACTTACAAAAGATTCTTATAAGCCTCGGTCTTATGCTTATTGTTCTGATACTTATTATTTTCAATCAATAGTCAATTATATTAGTAATGTTGATTTATTATATCATGAAGCAACTTTTCATTCTAGTTTATCTGATGTTGCTAAATCAACATTTCATAGTACATCAGCTGATGCAGGAAGAGTAGCTAAGCAAGGAGATGTCGGTGAGTTAATTATTGGACATTTTTCATCTAGGTATAAAAATTTAGATTTATTAAAAAAAGATGCTGAAAGTATATTTAAAAATGTTCATCTTGCAGTTGAAGGTAAAACATGGAAAATTAAAAAAAAAATTAAATGAAAATAATTATTGATAATGGAGGAACTAAATTAGATTGGGGCATTTTTGGTGATTCCACCTTTCAATCTTTTAATAATTTAAACTTATTGCAAACAGAAACTTCAGTTATAAAGGATTTGCATTGTATTTTTCCAAGAGAAATACTATTTAAAAAAAACATAGAAATTGATTTTTATACTGCTGGATTTAATCAAGCTGTTAAATTGAAAATAACAAAAGTATTATTTAATTATTTCAATAAGCCGACTGTTAATGTGTTTAGCGATATCCTAGCAGCTAGTAGAGCACTATATAAAAAAGATAAAGGAATTGTATGTATTTTGGGGACAGGTTCAAATTGTGCTTTTTTTGATGGGAATAAAAATCATTTTTATTCATCTTCATTAGGTCACCTTTTAGGAGATGAAGGGAGTGGTTATGATTTAGGGAAAAAACTATTAAAAGCATATTTTAGAAATGATTTACCTGAAACATTGAAAACAAAATTTGACATTGAAATTAATATGAATCAAGATCAATTTTTACATTCTATATATAGTGTTGCTAATAAAAAATATTATATAGCTTCTTTTGCTAAATTCTTAAAAAAACATGATTACCATCCTTACATAAAGGAAATAATTAGAAAGTCAATAACCAATTATTTTATTAAACATCCTTTTCTTATAGAAAATTATCATACTTTCAAATTTGGTTTTGTTGGTAGTGTTGCTTTTTATTTTCGTGAGTATATAGATGATATTCTTAGATTAAATAAGATTGAATATAAGATTATTGATAAACCAATAAAGAAATTACTCTGTAATTAATTACATTGAATTTTTAATAAATTCAATTATTTTCTTATTAGAATTTGAATTAAATGGTGTATATTTTTTTTGATTAAACCAATTAATTTGTCTTTTTGCATATCTTCTAGTATTCTTTTTTATTTCCTCAATCATATTAATTTTTGATAATTTTGATTCTATATACTGAAAAACCTCTTTATATCCAATTGTTTGAAGTGCTTGAAGGTGATTATATTTATATAATTTTTTAGCTTCATCTATTAAGCCGTTTTCAATCATTTTATCTACTCGTTTATTAATATTATTATATATGTACTCTCTATTATTTGTTAAACTTATATAAGTTGTGCTAAAATTTCTTTTATTTTTTTTCTTATTGATATAATATGAATATGGTTTTCCACTTGCACGAAAAACTTCTACAGCACGAATAATTCGCCTATGATTATTTAGATCAATTTTATTATAAGTATCTAAATCATTTTTTTTTAATTCTTCTACTAAGCAATTCAATCCTTTCAGCTTAAAATCTGAGTTTATTTTTTCTTTAATATTTTCTTGTATAATTGGAAATTTATTTAATCCTTCACAAACTGCATCAATATATAAACCAGCACCACCGCATAAAAATAATATATCTTTATTTTTAAATAATTGCTCCAATAATTCTAAACTGTCTTTTTCAAATTGTCCAACAGAATACTTCTGTTTTATTGATATATGTCCTATAAAATGATGTTTAATTTTTTTTAAATCTAAAGATGTTGGTTTAGCGACTCCCACATTTAGTTCTTTGTAAAATTGTCTTGCATCTGTAGATATAATTTCAGAGTGAAATTTGTCTGCTAATTGTATCGCAGCTTCAGTTTTTCCAATTGCAGTTGGTCCCCCAATAATAATTAATTTTTTCATTTTAAATTTAATTCTAACTCCTCTGCAATTCTATACATTAATTGTTCTGCTTCATCATAATCATTTTTAATTTTTCCGTCTAAAATAGCATCTTTTATTTTTTCTTTTATTATTGCGATTATTTTTCCTCCTGATGGATTAGATTTACCACCTATTAATTGTAATTTTTGCATGATTACATCTCCATTAATTGGGTGTCTCCAGTTTTTGATTTTATCATTTTCTTCTACTAGTTTTAATTTATCTGTAACAAATTTTAAATTTTTTTTATACTTTATTACTTTTTTTTCATTTTTTGAGGTAATATCTGCATTACATAATAACATTAAGTCATCTATGTCATTTTGAGCATCAAAAAGAAGTCTACGAATTGCTGAGTCTGTTACAATTTCCTTTGATAATGCAATTGGTCTTAAATGTAATAAAACTAATTTTTGAACATATTTCATTTGTTCATTTAATGGTAATTTGAGTTTTTTAAAAATTTGATATACCATTTTGGAACCTAAGTGTTCGTGTCCATGGAATGTCCAGCCATGATTTTTATCAAATTTTTTTGTTTTAGGTTTTGCTATATCATGTAGTATTGCTGCCCATCTTAACCATAAATTTTGGCTTTTTAAACTAGTGTTGTCAAGTACTTTTAATGTGTGGTAAAAATTATCTTTATGACTTATTCCGTTAATAATTTCAACACCATGTAATGCTTCAAATTCAGAAAAAAATAATTTTAGTAAACCAGTTTTTGATAATAATTCAAAACCAATTGATGGTTTATTTGACATAATAATTTTATTCAATTCTTCAGTAATTCTTTCTTGTTTAATTATTCTAATTCTATCGCAGTGATCTTTTATTGCTTTTAATGATTTTTGTTCAATATTAAAGTCCAGAGTTGTTGCAAATCTAATTGCTCTCATCATCCTAAGCGGATCATCGTTATATGTTTTTATTGGGTCTAATGGAGTTTTAATTGTTTTATTTTTTAAATCATTTAATCCATCAAATGGGTCAATAAATTCTCCATAGTTTTCTTTATTTAGACTAACAGACATTGCATTTATTGTGAAATCTCTTCTGTTTTGATCATCTTTAATGGTTCCTTTCTGTATTGATGGGTTGCGACTTTCTGTTTTGTAAGATTCTTTTCTTGCTCCAATAAATTCAACATTTACTTCTTTATATTTGAATGCAGCAGTACCAAAGTTTTGATAGATATTAATCTTTTTAATATTTAGTTTATGAGCAACTTTTTTTGCTAGTTTGATGCCATCACCATCACATACTATATCAAACTCTATATTTTCTTTGTTTCGTTTTAGCAGGCAGTCTCTTACCCAGCCACCAACGACAAATGTTTTCATTTTTAGCTCATCACTAGATTTGCCAATTATTGAAAATAGTGAATGTTCAATTATTTTATTTGTTTTTATCATAATTAATCCCGAATCTTTTCTATAGATAAATTTTGATTGATTTTGATAATTTTAGAGGATTTATTTGTATTAATATTAATAAAATTTTTTGGAAAAATATAATCCACTTGACTTTTTATTTCATCACTTATTTCTTCAAATGAAATTGGAGTTGTATTATTGCTAATGTTTGCTGATGTTGATGTTATTGGTTTATTGAATATTTTAAGAAACTGATTTATATTTGGTTCTTTAACTATACGAATTCCAACTGTATTATGATAATTAAGTTCACTTGGTAAGTTTACGGGGTCATTATAAATAATTGTAACTGGGCAGGCTTCATTATAAATTATTTCTTTAGCCTGTTTAGGTATTGTTTTTACATATTTCGATAATGTAGTGATATTATTCATTAATAGAATTAGTGGTTTTCTGTTATTTCTTTTTTTAATAGAATAAATTTTTTTAATAGCAGATTTATTTGTTGCATCACATCCTATTCCCCAAATAGTGTCAGTAGGATATAATATTACTCCGCCTTTGTTAAGTATTTCTATAGCCTTATTAATAACTATATTTTTTTTATTTAATTCCATTTAAATAAGATGTTTGTATAAGTTAACTATTTTTTCAGCTTGTTGAGTTTCATTAAATTTTTGCACATAGTTAAAATTTTTTTCAATTCTTTTACTTCTGTCATTTGAATCAGTCCATATCTCTTTAATAGCTGAAATTAGTGAATCTAATTTACCTGATTCAAAATAGTATGAGTTACTTCCACCTACTTCTTTAAATATAGGTTTATCTGAAGTAATGACAGGTATTTTACTATACATTGCTTCAATAATTGGGATACCAAAACCTTCATCTATTGATGGGTATATTAAACCACGACTTAATCTATATATCGTTGCTAATGTATTTGTGTTATAAATACTTAAAAAAGTTATTTTTTTTTCAAGTTTATTTTTAGTTATATAACTAAGTACTTTATTATATGCATCACCTTTTCTACCTATGCAAATCAAATGAATATTATTGATTTTATTAATTGCTTTTAATAAAAACAATAAATTTTTTCTTTTTTCAATTGAGCCTACAAATAATAAAAATGGCTTTTTTAATTTTTCTTTAATTGTTGATTTTAGAATGTCATCATTAGATTTATCAATAAATTCATTCTGACAAGACTGATATATCACTTTGATTTTATTTTCATTAATTTGAAAATAATTAATTATATCATTTTTTGTTTGTAGGCTTGTTGCAATGATTTGATTACTTTGTTGACATGCTATTTTACTTTTAAAAGTATATATATATCGGTCTAAGTAGTTGTAAAATTCCGGATACTTTAGGAATAAAAGATCATGAACTGTTACTATGCTTTTTATCTTTAAGTTGTAAGGTATTTCATTACTTAAGCCGTGGTATAAATCTATTTTCTCACTATTTAATTGCTTATTAATTCCTTTAAATCGCCAAAAATGTTTATTTGTAAATTTATTTGGTTGTATTAATTCTATATTTGACTTCTTGATGTTGTAAATTCTTTGATTAATTGTTGGTGTAGCAAGAAAAAAAGTATCTTTTTTTCTCAATTTTGATACTGAGTTAATTACTGACCTGCTATAATTTCCTAGACCAGTTATATTATTATATGCTCTTTTGGCATCAAATGCGACTTTCAAAATATAAATATGTTATGTTGAAATTTTAAATTCTCTTAATACTTGATTTAAAGATGTTTTTTTGTCTGTGCTTTCTTTTCTTTGTCCAATAATAAGTGCACAAGGAGCCCCGTAAGTTCCAGCATTAAATTTTTTTTGGTATGTGCCAGGGATTACAACAGACCTTTCAGGAATTTGACCTTTAATTTCTTTAGATTTTTTTTTACTTACATCAATAATTTTAGTTGACTGTGTTAATATTACCCCTGCACCTAATACTGCTTCTTTTTGAACCTTCACTCCTTCTACAATAATACAACGGGATCCAATAAAACAATTATCCTCAATAATAACAGGGTTTGATTGTATTGGTTCTAAAACTCCACCAATACCCACTCCTCCGCTTATGTGTACATTCTTTCCAATTTGAGCACATGACCCAATTGTAGCCCAAGTGTCTATCATAGAGCCAGTGTCGATAAATGCACCAATATTAATATATGATGGCATAAGAATTACATTTTTATTAATAAATGCACCATATCTCGCAATTGCTTGTGGCACTGATCTAATTTGTTTTTTTTTAAACCCCTTTTTTAAAGGAATTTTATCATAGTATTCAAACGGACCTAATTCTATTGTTTCATTTTTTTGTATTTGAAAATAAAGAAGAATCGCTTTTTTTATCCATTCATTTGTTTGCCATTTGCCATTTAATTTTTCTGAAACTCTTATTAATCCATTATCTAGGTCTTCAATGATTGACTTTATAAGTTTGTAGTCAATTTGAGTAATATTTAAGCTATTAAATATTTTATTTATTAATTCCTTTCGGTTCATATTTAACATAATATTATCAAATATATACAAAAAACATTTATGCTAACTTTAGTCAGATAATGATTTTCTTTTAATTTTACATTATTAAACTAGATAAATATGTCAAGGATATTAGCAATAGATTATGGTCAAAAGCGTATAGGTTTAGCTCATACTGATAATAATAAAATTATTGCTTCTCCACTAGAAACCGTGCTAACCAAAGATATCTTTATTTATCTTTCTACTTATCTAAACACAGAAGATGTTGAGTGTATAGTAGTTGGTGAACCTAAAACACTTTTAAATAAACCAGCTCTCCTTACTGATAAAATTGTATTATTTGTTAAACAAATAAAAAAATTATATAATTTACCGGTGCATATGGTTGATGAAAGATTTACATCTAAAATTGCTGTTAAATCAATGGTTTATTCAAATATGAGAAAAAAGAAACGACAAAATAAATCAATAGTTGATAAAATAAGTGCAACAATTATATTACAATCCTTTTTACACAGATTAAAATAATATGAAATTACCTATATATATATATGGTCACCCTGTTCTCAGAAAAAAATGTAAGATTATTGATTCATCTTACCCTGATTTAGACAATTTAATTACAAATATGTTTGATACAATGAGTGGGGCTCGTGGTGTGGGATTAGCTGCACCCCAAGTTGGCTTGGCTATAAAACTTTTTTTAATTGATATCCATTTTATAGATGAGGAGAATAATGATGAAGTTTTTAAATTTAAAAGAATTTGTATTAATCCAGAAATAATAGAAAAAAAAGAAACACTTCAAGTAAGAGAATCAGAGGGGTGTTTAAGTATTCCATCTCTCACTGGAGATGTCAATAGAAGCAATTATATTAAGGTTACTTATTTAGATCAAAATTTTAAAAAATGCACTGAAGTTTTAAGAGGTTTTTCAGCTAGAGTCTTTCAACACGAATATGATCATTTAAAGGGTGTGTTATTTATTGATTATTTATCAAATGAAAAGAGGAAAATGATGAAAAAAAAATTAAAAAATATTGAAAAAGGAAAATTTGAACAACTTTACCCTATAGTTTTAAAAAAATAAGTATGGAGGATTTAAAAAAAGATTTTGAAGAATTAGTAAGTGTTATGTTTGAATTAAGGGAAAAATGTCCATGGGATAAAAAACAAACATTACAATCTTTAAGATATTTAACTATTGAAGAGTGCTACGAATTATCAGATGCTATTTTGAATGAAGATTATGATGATATTAAAGAAGAATTAGGGGATATCTTGTTACATGTCATTTTTTATTCAGTACTTGCTCAAGAAAATAAAAAATTTCAATTATCAGATGTGATAAAAGGTCAAACAAAAAAGTTAATATATAGGCATCCACATATATATTCAAACCTTAAGGTGAAAGATGAAAAAGAAGTTAAAAAAAATTGGGAACTATTAAAATTAAAAAAAAATAAAAATAAATCTGTACTTTCAGGTGTTCCTCAATCATTGCCTACAATGCTCAAAAGTTATCGTATCCAAGAAAAAGTGAAAGGTGTCGGTTTTGATTTTAAAAATAACTTAACTGCTTTTGATAAAATTTTAGAAGAAATTGAAGAATTTAAGTTAGAATTAGAAAATAATAATATTCAAAAGGCCGAGGAAGAATTTGGCGATATTTTATTTAGCCTTATTGGCTATGCACAACGCAATGGCATTAACTCACTGAATGCACTTGAAAAAACTAATAAAAAGTTTCTTAATCGATTTCATAAAATGGAAAAACTAATTAAGAAGAAAAATAAAAATATTTCTGATTATTCTATTGATCAACTAGATTTTTTGTGGAATAGTGTAAAGAAATAGTTTGCTATGAAATTAGTATAAGAAATACAAGTATTAAACCCATATAAAAAATCACAGGTAGTATTCTATAATTAAATTTAGTATATAATGACTGTTCTTTTTTATAACCCCAAAAACAAAATAATATATATATTAAGCTGCCGAATAAAGCAAATAACCAATGGCCAATTGTTATATCATCCATATTTATTTTGTTATTGATAAAGGATTGAGTTTAATAATGAAGTCGTCATGAATAAAATTGTCCCCAAGCTCAGGGAAAATTGTTTTTGACTTATATTTTATATCAAAAAGTGTCCTATCTATTTTTATTTCCGCTTTGTATTGATGTTTATTTATTTTAGAATATGGAAAATCAATTTGTTTTGATATACCTTTAATAGTTAGTGTACCATAAATTCTATCTGCATCAGCAGCTTTAATTATGAATGAAGCTGTTGGGTGTTTGTCTGTTCCAAAGAAGTCGTCATCTTTTAAATGTTCTTCTATTGATTGTTTTTTATTTCCATTTAAGTCAGTACAGTTAATACTATTCATATCAATCATAAATTTTCCAGAAACAATTTCTCCATCTTTATTTAATATTAAGGCACCTTTTTCCATTTGTATATTACCGTTATGTGCTCCTGTTGTTTTTTTGCCATACCATTCAATTATGGTGTTTTTAGTATCTATATTAAATCTTCTCGTATTTTCTTTTGAGTATTTTTCTTGATTTGTATTTTCTTTTAATTCCATTACATTTGATTGTTTATCAGATGTATTTTTATTTGCACACGAAAATATTAATATAATTGTTGTTAATAAAAAGCAACTTAATAAATGTATATTCTTCATAGTTTTTTATTTTATTTGTTCAAATCTAAAGAAAAAAATCAAATGAAAAAACAAATTAACCATGTTTACAAATTCCATAAATCTTTTGGGATTACAAATAATTATCAACCTACTTCCAAAGTAGATAAAAATATTTATCGTTTAAGACATCGTCTTATGTCAGAAGAAAATGAAGAATATCTAGAAGCATGTGAAAATGAAGATCTTGTTGAAATTGCAGATGCACTTGGAGATATGATGTATATTTTATGTGGGACCATTTTATCTCACGGCTTACAGGATAAAATTGAAGGTGTCTTTGAAGAAATCCAAAAAAGCAATATGTCTAAATTAGGTTCAAATGGAAATCCAATTTATAGAGAAGATGGTAAAATTATGAAGGGTCCAAACTATTTTAAGCCAAATATTAATAAATGTCTTTAGAATATTTATTTTAAATATCTAAAATCATGATTATTATTTATTTCTAATAAACTATTATAAATTAACCTTATTACATTTTCCACATCTTTTTGTGCTACAGTTTCAACAGTTGTATGCATATATCTAAGAGGTAGTGATATTAATGCAGATGCAACTCCACCTGTATTAAATGCAAATGCATCGGTATCTGTGCCAGTTAATCTAGAGGCAGCAGCTTTTTGAATATCAATTTTATTTCTTTTAGCAGTATTTATAATGAGTTTCAAAAGGTTATTTTGTACAGATGGTCCATATGTTAAAACAGGTCCTTTTTCCATTGAACAATCTCCTTCTTTAATTTTATTAATCATTGGTGTTTGTGTGTCATGAGTGACATCAGTGACAATTGCTACATTTGGTCTAATTGTTTCAGTAATCATTTGTGCACCTCTTAATCCAACTTCTTCTTGAACAGAATTTGTTATATATAATCCAAATGGTAATTTTTTCTTATTTTCTTTAAGTAATCTTGCAACTTCAGCAATCATAAAGCCACCTATTCTATTGTCAAGAGCACGACCTACAAAAAATTTCTTATTCATAATCATAAAAGTATCTTTGTAAGTGATAACATTACCTACTTCAATACCTAATTCTTGAACTTCTTTTGCAGATCTAGCACCACAATCTAAGAAGATGTTTTCTAATTTAGGTGTTTCTTCTTTTCCACCTCTTCTTGTATGTATAGCTGGCCAGCCAAAAACTGCATCTATATTTCCTTTTTCACCATGGATAGTTACTCTTTTTGATGGAGCAATTTGATGATCTGAACCCCCGTTCCTAATAACATAAATAAAACCATCCTTTGTAATATAATGAACAAACCATGAAATTTCATCTGCATGAGCTTCAATAACAACTTTATATTTTTCTTTGGGATTAATTACTCCAACAACTGTTCCATATGTATCAACAATATGTGTGTCAATATATGGTTTTAAATAGTCAAGCCATAATTTTTGTCCACTTGATTCGAATCCAGTCGGAGAAGGATTATTAATATATTTTTCTAAAAAATTTAATGAGTTTTTATTTAAAATACTTTTTTTTGCCATGTTGATTCTATTTTAATTTTTTGCAGGATTCATATTTAAAATGTCACGATCAAATAAGTATAGTCCACCTTTGTCATCTCCGATCAATTTAAGTTTGTCTAAAATATGTCTAGCTAAGGCTTCTTCTTCAATTTGTTCAGCAACATACCATTGCATAAAATTATGTGTTGTATAGTCTTTATCCTTTAGACAAATATCAACTACATGATTAATTTCTTTGCTCACCAAGACTTCATGATCTAGGAGGTCTTGAAAAACATGACTTAAACAGTCAAATACTTTTGGCGGTTTAGCTAATGAAGGTACAACTGCATGTCCACCTCGTTCATTTACATATTTAATTAATTTTAACATATGTTCTCTTTCTTCATCTGAGTGACGATAAAAAAAACTAGCAACACCTTCTAAACCTTTTGTTTCAGCCCAGGAAGCCATTGCTAAATAAAATTGTGATGCATTCGCTTCCAATTCTATTTGCTTGTTAAGAGCATTTTCTACTTTTTTTGTTAGCATAATTATTTTTTTTGTTAATTTACAAAAAAAGAGATAATTAGTACGATGATTATATATTGTCTAAAGTTTTTTTAATTATTTTACATGCTTTCATTATATCTTTATTTTTTATATTAAGAGGTGGAGATATCCTAATATTTTTTCTATTAAATAGAAAATAAAATGTTATAATGCCTTTTTGTAATAATTTTCTCACAATTTTTTGACATATTTTTTCATTTTCAAATTCTAAAGCTATCATTAGGCCTACACCATGTATTTGTTTAATCCTTGGATGAATTAGGTTTGATATAAATAATTTTCTTTTATGATTAATTGAGGAAATGATTTTAGATTTTTTTAATTTATTAAAAGTAGCTAATGCAGCTGCACAACAAACTGGATGACCTCCAAAAGTAGTAATATGGCCAAGTTGTGGATCGTTACTCAAATAGTCCATATTTTTTTTTGAACTAACAAATGCTCCTATAGGCATTCCTCCTCCCATTCCTTTTGCAAGACATAAAATATCAGGGACGATATTAAATAATTCAAATCCAAACATTTTACCTGTTCTACCAAAGCCAGTTTGAATTTCATCAAAAATTAATTCAATTGAGTGTAGTGTACATTTTTTTCTAATTGTTTCGATCCATAATTGATCAGCACATAAAAAATTTGTACCACCTTGAATAGGTTCAATTATAATAGCTGAAACATTATTATTTAAAATTTCTAAATCCTCTAAATTATTAAATCTAATATTTTTATGATTAGGTACTAAAGGTTGGAATTTTTCACTCATTTTTTTGTTTCCCGTTGCACTTAATGACCCGTGTGTACTTCCATGGTATGAATTAATACATGAAACAATAATTTTTCTTCCATTTTTTCGCTTTGCTAACTTTATAGCACCCTCTATTGCTTCAGTGCCAGAATTTACTAGATATGTGCACTCAAGCTCTATTGGTAGATATGCTGCTAAGGATTTTGACAATTGTAATGGTGTATCTTGGATAAATTCTCCATAAACCATTACATGAGTATGTTTTTTTAATTGCTTTGTGATTGCTTTCGTAATAGTTGGATCTGAATGTCCCAGTGTACAGCTTGAAACACCCGCAATTAAATCAATGTATTTTTTGTTATCCTTTGTGTAAATATAACTTCCTTCTGCTCTGTCAATTTCTAATAAAAAAGGTGTTTGAGTAATTTGTGCTTGATATCTTAAAAAAGAGTCTTTTCTCCTCATTTTTTTAGTTAAAATGTTTTATTTAAAATTTTTAGAGTTTTATTGTAAATACTATCTCTATCAATTTTATATTTTTTCATTAAATCCATAGGTTTACCACTTTCCCCAAATGAATCATCTACACCGACAAAATCTATAGGAACAGGATTGTTTTTAGCAGTTAATTGAGCTATACTTCCTCCTAATCCTCCAAGTATTTGATGTTCTTCAGCTATAATTGCACATTTAGTTTTCTGAATAGATTTTAATATTGTAATGTCATCTAAAGGTTTTATTGTAGTTATATTAATCACTTCCGCACTTATATTATTTTTTTTCAATTTTTTTTCAGCCTCTAATGCCTCCCACACTGTATGGCCTGTCGCAAAAATTGATACATCATGACCTTTTTTTAGAGTAATTGCTTCACCAATTTTAAATACTTCATTCTCATTGGTAAAATTTGGAACTTTTGGTCTGCCAAATCTTAAATAAACTGGACCTTGATAATCTGCAATTGCAATTGTTGCATTTTTTGTTTGATTGAAATCACATGTATTGATAACTGTCATTCCAGGTAGCATTTTCATTAAACCAATATCTTCTAGAATTTGATGAGTTGCTCCATCCTCACCTAGAGTAATTCCTGCGTGAGATGCACATATTTTAACATTTTTTCCTGAATATGCTATAGATTGACGTATTTGATCATATACTCTACCAGTAGAAAAATTTGCAAATGTACCTGTGAAAGGAATTTTATTTCCTATAGTCATACCAGCAGCTATACCCATCATATTAGCTTCCGCGATTCCAATTTGGAAAAAGCGGTTAGGGAATTCTTTCTCAAATGCATCCATTTTTAAAGACCCAGTTAAATCGGCACACAGGGCGACAACATTTTTATTTTTTCTACCTAACTCCAATAAGCCTTCACCAAATCCCGATCTTGTATCTTTTAATTCAAATTCCATAATATTTTCAATAATCGCCTAATGTTTCATTTAATTGATTTAATGCTATTTCTAATTGTTGATCATTTGGTGCAATACCATGCCATTTATGAGATCCCATCATATAATCAACCCCATAGCCCATTTCCGTATTTAGTAATATACATACTGGTTTCTTATCAGAAGTTAAGTTTTTTGCTGATTTTAAAATACTTAATACATCATCAATATTATTACCATTTTTAACTTCAAGAACATTCCATTCAAATGCAGTAAATTTCATCTTTAAATCCCCAAGACTCATTATCTCCTCAGTAGATCCACATATTTGTTGCCTGTTAACATCAATTGTTAGTATCAGATTGTTTACTTTTTTAGCACCCGCATACATTATTGCTTCCCAAATTTGACCTTCTTGTAATTCTCCATCACCACAAAGACAATATACAGTAGAATTATCAGAGTTTAATTTTTTTGTTAGTGCACTACCAATAGCGACTGATGGTCCTTGTCCTAGTGACCCAGAAGCTATTCTGATTCCAGGTAGCTTTTCATGTGTAGTTGGATGTCCTTGAAGTCTACTATTAATGTGTCTAAATGTCTGTAGTTCATGGATTGGAAAATATCCTGATCTTGCTAGCACGCTATAAAACACCGGAGATATATGCCCATTTGAAAGGAAAAATATATCTTCATTTTCACCATTCATATTAAATTTATTGTTGTGGTTCATAATGTCAAAGTAGAGTGAAACCAGGAATTCTACACAACCTAAAGATCCTCCAGGGTGCCCTGATTGACATCCGTGAACCATTCGGACAATATCACGTCTTACTTGGGAACATATTTCTTTTAATTCTTTTATTTTATTCATAAGCTATTTTAAAAATAAATTAATTATTATTAAGAAATTAGAATTGTTGAAAAGTATTCATAATTTTATTCATAATTATGGTTAAAATATCTGTTTCATTTTTTTTTATAATCTCATTTGGTTTATTTTCTCAGACAAACTTATCTATCAAAAATACAGGTGTTAACATGACTGTAGCAATTTTAAATACTGATTCAACTGTTCAGCTTGGTGACACTATTATTGCACTGTATAAAGTTGATGATTTAGAATATAACGAATCTGATCCTTATTCAAATCCAGATGATTATAAAATTGCAGGTTTAACTATTTGGAATGGTGAGAGACTAGCAATTGCTTTGTGGGGCAATGATAACACCTCTGAAATGAAAGATGGTTTTTATAACAATGAGATTATACATTGGGCGATTATTCAAAATACTAAATATATTCCAATTCAAGCAGTTTACAAATTAGGTAAAAATGTATGGGAACCTAATGGTATTTCAATTGTTGATTCTATAAGATTAGCTGGTTGGATAATTAATAATTAAGTTTTAAAGAGTGCCCAGAGCGGGAGTTGAACCCGCACACCCATAAGGACACATGGCCCTCAACCATGCCTGTCTACCAGTTCCAG
>CEQM01033663.1_pt1 | contig 19597 bp, 17 predicted proteins | sample 531111 | NCBI WGS metagenome assembly CEQM01 (sample SAMEA2621278, study PRJEB7988) | marine metagenome | biome: marine biome (ENVO:00000447); feature: deep chlorophyll maximum layer (ENVO:xxxxxxxx); material: "saline water (ENVO:00002010), including plankton (ENVO:xxxxxxxx)" | depth 120 m
GGATTATATCCGTTCAATTCTTTTTGATAAAATCCTGTTCCATTAAACTTTCTGACATCGCCATTTTCTAAACAATCTTTTGAACAACAACCCTCATATTTTTTTGCTCCTTCATCGCTAAGAGGGAAATGTTTATTACATAAAACATTAGCACAATTTACCATTCTATCAGTTTTTTTCCCAGTTACATAACATTCACCAATAATAAGAGGATTAACCTTATTTACATCTTTTACAATTCTATTATCAAAAACATAACATTTACCCTCAAAGTTTTCACCTTCCTCTTGAAGACCATATTTAATAATCCCCCCATGTAATTGGTAAACATTTTCATAACCATTTTCTTTAAGAAAAGCACTAGCTTTTTCGCACTTAACCCCTCCTGTACAATAGGTTATAATTTTATTTGACTTTTTAACTTTTTTCTTAATTTCAGATATCTTTTCAGGAAAATCTCTGAAATTATCAATATCTAATGTCATAGCATTTTTAAACTTGCCTATATTATGTTCATAATTAGATCTAACATCTAAAATCGTAACATCCTTAGGAATATTTTCGATAATTTTTTTAAATTCAGATGCCTCAATGTATTTTCCTTTTTTATTAAGCAAGTTTTTTTTAGTTAGACCTGAATTTACAATTTCATTTTTAATTCTAACATTTATTTTTTTGAAAGCATTTTTATGATATTCTTCAATCTTAAAATCAATATCTGAAAATACTCCTTTATTAATTAATTCTTTTCTGTATTTATCACAGTCTTCTTTTAAACCAGATACAGTTCCATTAATCCCTTCAGATGAAATAATAATCCTTCCCTTTATATTATTTTTGATGCAAAATAAGTGATGATCACTTTTAAATATTTCAGTGTCTATAATTTCTGCATAACAATAAAAAAGTAAAATTTGATATTTTTGATTCATACTAAACCTTTTTGAATCAAAATAGATTCCATCTCATTTTTATATTGTTTTGCTCTTTCTCTAATATTCTCTTCAAATAAATCTGTATTGTCACTATAAATAATATCCCGAGAAACATTAACAATAATTCCACAATTTTCATTCATTGAATTAAAACTAATGTCTTTTAATTTACCTCCTTGAGTTCCTACTCCCGGAATTAAAAGAAAGTGGTCTGGTATAATTTCTCTAATATTTTTTAATTCAGAAGTTCTATTTGCTCCAACTACATACATTGTGTTTTTATTATTAGACCAATTAAGAGAATCCTCAATAATATGCTCATATAGTTTCTTATTATCTGAACTCTTAAAATGTTGTATATCGATTGAACTATTATTTGATGTTAGTGCTAATAATATTATCCACTTATTTTTATATTTAAGGTAGGGGGTAGAAGAATCTTTTCCCATATAAGGAGAAAGAGTAATTGCATCAAAATTTAAAATATCAAAAAAACTTTTTGCATACATTTTAGAAGTATTTCCAATATCTCCTCTTTTAGCATCAGCTATCTTAAAAATATTTTTGGGAATATAATTAAGTGTTTTTTCTAAAGATATTAAACCTTTATTTCCTTGAGCTTCATAAAATGCAATATTGGGTTTATAAGCAATAACTAAATCCTTTGTTGCATCGATAATTCTTTTGTTAAACTCAAAAATTGGATCATCAAATTTTTTTAAGTGATCTGGAATTTTATTAATATCAGAATCTAATCCTACACACAAGTAGGTTTTTTTATCTTTTATTTGATCTACTAATTCCGAAAAATTCATATTTTATCTAAAATCAATTACTTCTATATCAGGATATTTTTCTAAATCAAAAAAGAAAAGAGAATTATCTAAATCTTCTTCCATAAAGTCATCGATTGTATAAATAAAAATACTATTTGATTTATCATAAACTGTAAAGCTTGATAAAAGATTATTTTCAAGTATTGCAAAAGAAATCTTAAAATATGATTTACTCTCATCATCAGGATATATTTCAACATTATTTATCCCATTAACTTTATCAATGAACTTATGTTTATAACCTTCTTTGTATACTTCAAATACATTATTAATTGAAATATCTTGTTCTGAAGCATCAAAGTCTGAAATTGTAACTTCATTCAAGTCTTCAAGATAAGTCCAAACTGTTTTAGAGTCATTTATAATTTTTTGACCTTCTATATACAAAACATATTTATCATCCCTTACAGATATTTTACCAGAAAATGAATCAGTTATATCTTCCGTTAGATTTTTCATTGAATATGTAAATGATGATGTAAAACCCTTCATTTTTTTATAATTATCACTCATAGAATTAAGCATATCAAGAGCTTTTTTGTCATCTTGAGAAAACAAAAAGTATACATTTAAAAAAATGAAACTGAGAAGAAATGTAATCTTTTTCATAATATAAAGTTAATCTAAATCATTAAGTAATTTTAATTTATATCGTTAAGTAATGTTAACCCAAATCATTAAGTATTTTCTCTAAACTATATTCGTCTTGAATCAAAACTTTTCTTGGTTTACTCCCTTCAGATGGGCCAACAATACCTGCTACTTCAAGCTGATCAGTTAATCTTCCAGCTCTATTGTACCCTAATTTTAATTTTCTTTGTAATAATGATGTACTACCTGTTTGAGATGCGACAATAAGTCTTGCAGCATCTTCAAATAATGGATCTCTATCACTAAGATCAATATCAGTAATTTGTTTTTCATTTTCATCTATATATTCTGGAAGTAAATAAGCTGACATATATCCTGTCTGATTTCCAATTTGATCACAAATTCTTTCAATTTCAGATGTATCTACAAAAGGACATTGAAGTCTAATAATATCTGATCCCGGTGAAAATAACATATCACCCATACCAACTAATTGTTCAGCTCCTTTGGTATCAAGAATAGTTCTTGAATCCATATTTGAAGTAACTTTAAATGAAAGCCTAGTTGGAAAATTAGCTTTAATAACACCTGTTATAACATTAACTGATGGTCTTTGTGTAGCTACAATTAGATGTATACCTATAGCTCTTGCTAATTGAGCTAACCTTGCAATTGGTGTTTCAATTTCTTTTCCAGCTGTCATCATTAAATCAGCTAACTCATCTATAACTAAAACAATATATGGTAAATATCTATGTCCTTCGCTTGGTTTAAGCTTACGATTAATAAATTTTTTATTATACTCTTTGAGGTTTCTTGCTTGCGCATCTTTCAATAAATTATACCTTACATCCATCTCTGTACATAATGAATTCAGAGTATGAACTACTTTTTTTGTTTCTGTTATTATCGGCTCTTCGGAATCTGGGAGCTTAGCTAGAAAATGTTTTTCAATTTTATTATAAAGAGAAAGCTCAACTTTTTTAGGATCAATTAATACAAATTTTAGTATTGAAGGATGTTTTTTATAAAGTAAAGAAGAAAGCATAACATTTAATCCAACAGATTTTCCTTGACCTGTTGCTCCTGCTACTAATATGTGGGGCATTTTAGTTAAGTCAGCTAAAAAAACTTCATTTGATATTGTTTTTCCTAAAATTAATGGTAATTCATAATCACATTTGATAAATTTTTCTGTACTCATAACAGATCTAAGACTAACAATTTCTCTGTTTTTATTAGGAACCTCTATACCAATAGTTCCTTTACCAGGTATTGGTGCAATGATTCTTATACCTAAAGCAGATAAACTTAAAGCAATATCATCCTCTAAATTTTTAATTTTTGAAATTTTAATTCCAGCTTCAGGAACAATTTCATAAAGTGTTACAGTAGGTCCAATAGTAGCTTTTATTTTAGCTATTTCAATTTTGAAATTTTTAAGTGTTTCAATTATTCTATTTTTATTTGAAGTTAGTTCGTCTTTTGAAACTTGAATTTTTTTATCTGTAGTATCATTTAATAGATCAACTTTTGGGTATTTATAATTTGAAAGATCTAATTCAGGATCATAAACATTACTGGTTAATGTTGTTGATTTTTTTTCATCAATTCCTTGCTCAACTTTAAGTGTTAACTCTTCATCTTCGTTAGTTTCTTCATTTGGATCATTATTATCCTCATTATTAATTTCATTAATTATTTCTTCATCATCAACAGTAATATCATCATCATTAGTAACAAGTTCTTCAGAATAATCACCTGTTTCTTCCTCAGGTTCTTCAGTTAATACATCTTCAAAATCTTTGGTAGCATTTCTATTTTTAAATATTGAAAGGCTTAAGGAGTAAACATTAAAATAAAAAACGATAAAAAGAAAAAGAGAAAGTATTAGTATAATTATTGATGATATACCTAATAAATTATTTAAAAAAAGAGATAGGTTGTAACCTATTCCTCCAGTGAAATTTTTTAAAAACACACTTTCTGGAAAATAAGTTAAAAAATATCCAAGAATAGTTGAAAGCCATATTATCCCAAAAAATGAAAAAATAGAAATTTTTGAGATAGAGTAAATCTTTAAATTGAATAATAATCTAAATGATATTACTAATAAAAAAGGAACTAATAAAAATGAAGAAATCCCAAATGTAACAAAGACTAAATAATGAGAAAGAAAAGCTCCAAAAACTCCTAACCAATTTTCTGATTTTTCACCAAGAGTTGAAAAAGATAATCCAGAGTCAATAAGACTATAATCTTTAGCTCCTGTAAATAAATATGAAAGTAAAGACAAAAATATTATTATTGAAAAAGTAAGAGAAATTGCACCAATTGAAACCTTAATTTTTTCAATTATAGATTTTTTACCTCCATCATCTTCATAATAATCATTATTAAAAGAGCTCTCTACCATCTTTCAAATTTAATAATACCTACTTACTTATTAATTCTCTTTTTATTTTTTTAATAAGGATTTATTAATTTTTTTAATCATTGATGGCCCTTCATATATCCAACCAGTATAAACTTGTACTAAATCAGCACCTGAACTAAGTTTTTTATGGACGTCATCACCATTAAAAATACCCCCTACCCCAATAATCTTAATTTTATTTTTAGATTTTATTTTCAAATAGTTAATAATATCATTTGATTTTTCAAATAGAGGTTTCCCACTCACCCCACCATCTTCACCATTATTTAAATTTTCTTTTGAAATTGTAGTATTAGTTGCAATTATTCCATCAACTTTATTTTTTATACATACATCTAATATATCATCTATTTCTAATTGAGATAAATCCGGTGCTATTTTTACTAAAATTGGCATTATCTTATTTTTTGAAAAATTTTCTGACTGAATTTTTTCAATTAGCATATTTAGGTTTTTTTTAGATTGTAATTCTCTTAAGTTTGGTGTGTTAGGAGAACTTACATTTATTACAAAATAGTGAACATATTTTCTAAGTTTTTTAAAGCAAATCAAGTAGTCATCTATAGCTTTTGAATTAGGAGTAACTTTATTTTTTCCAATATTTGCTCCGATAATAAGATCTCCTTTGTAAGATTTAATACGATTAAGGATTTTATTAACTCCATCATTATTAAATCCCATTCTGTTTATTAAAGCCTTATTAGATTTTAATCTAAATAATCTTGGTTTAGGATTTCCTGACTGTGGTTTTGGAGTAATTGTTCCTACCTCAACGTGTCCAAATCCAAAACATTCCATTTCGTTTAATAACTCAGCATTTTTATCAAAACCAGCAGCTAGACCAATTTTATTTTTAAATTTTAAACCAAATAATGATGTTTTTAATTTATTATCATTTAGTACAAAAAAGACCTTAGCAAAAGATTTTAGAAATGGTATTTTTAATATGATTTTTAAAAAAATGAAGGAAAAGTTATGAATTGATTCAGGATTAAAAAGAAATAGTATTGGACGAATCAATTTCTTATACATAATGCAAATATAAGTATTGTATTAACTCCTTGGATGAAATTTGTTGACTACTTCTCTTAAATATTCCTTATTCAAGTGAGTATATATCTCTGTCGTTGTTATCGATTCATGACCAAGCATTTCTTGAACTGCCCTTAAATCTGCACCACCTTCAATCATATGTGTTGCAAATGAATGTCTAAATGTATGTGGGCTAATCTTTTTTTCAAGATTTATCTTTTTAGAAATTTTTTGAATAATTATAAAAATCATATTTCTAGATATTTTAGATCCCCTTCTATTTAAAAAAAGAAAACCTTCATTTCCAGATTTAATTTTAATATTTTTTCTATGTTGATCACTATAAATTTTAATATACTTTATAGCTGCGCTTCCAATAGGAACTAATCTTTCCTTAGATGCTTTACCAATAACTTTAATAAATCCTATATCTAAATAAAGATTTTGATATGATAAATTGATAAGCTCAGAAACTCTTAAACCACAGCTATATAAAGTCTCAATAATAGCTCTATTTCTTACCCCTTCAAATGAATCTAACTCAATTGATGATAATATTTTTTCAATATCCTCAATATTTAGAGTGTCTGGAAGTTTTTTATCAAGCTTTGGAGATTCAATTAATTCAGTAGGATTTATTTTTATTTTTTCTTCAATTAATAAATAGTTAAAAAAGGATTTTATTCCTGAAATTATTCTTGCTTGAGAATATGATGAAATACCAAGATTATATAAATATTCAACAAATTCTCTAATAATTATAGTATCAATATCAGAATAATCAATATCATCTTTATTGATTGATTTCAAAAAAGATGTAAGTTTATTTATATCGTTAACATATGCATCAATAGAATTATCTGATAATGATCTTTCTAGTTTTAAAAAATTTTTATATTCAATTATCTCATGTTCCCACATAAAATATTTTTTTTAGACTAAATTTATACAATCATGAAGTTAATAATTATAAATGGTCCAAATTTAAATTTACTCGGAATAAGAGAAAAAAATATATATGGAGATACCTCTTTTGAGGCCTATTTTAATACTTTATTAGAAAAGTTTGATGGATTAATTAATCTTGAATACTATCAATCAAATCATGAAGGGGAACTAATTGAGAAAATTCAAGAAGTTGGATTTTCATATGATGGTATAATTATAAACGCAGGTGGTTTTACTCATACATCAGTTGCTTTAAGAGATGCCATAGCATCAGTTACAACTCCTGCAATAGAAGTACATATAAGTAATATTTTATCAAGAGAAGACTTTAGAAAAAAAAGTTATTTGAGTGATGTATGTACCGGAATTATTTCTGGTCTAGGTTTATTGGGATATGAAGCTGCAATAAAATATTTTTCTGAAAAAAATGATTAATATTTATACGGATGGTTCAAGTAGAGGAAATCCAGGTCCAGGGGGATATGGAATTGTAATGCTTTATAAGGGTCAAAGAAAAGAGCTTAGTCAAGGTTATAGATTAACCACAAATAATAGAATGGAGTTAATGGCAGTTATCAAAGCGCTAGAAGCACTTAAAAATGATAAAATTGATATAACAATTTACTCAGATTCAAAATATGTTGTAGAATCTATAGAGAAGGGATGGATCTGGAATTGGGAGAAAAAAAACTTTAAAAAAAAATTAAATTCAGATTTATGGAAAATATTTATCCCATTACATAAAAAATTTAAAATAAAATTCAAATGGGTAAAAGGGCATTCTGGAGATGTAGAAAATGAAAGATGTGACGAACTTGCTAATAAAGCTCAAGAGAAAGAATTGTTGATTGATAAGTATTATGAAAATAATACCTAGATAGCTGAAATTGCAGCTCCAATAATACCAGAATTATTTCTATTTTTTGCCGGTATAATTTTACAATTAGATTTTAAATCACTTTTAAATTCGTCAAAATATTTGCTAATTCCTCCTCCAAAAATTATCGTATTTGGCGAAACAAGCAACTCAACATATTGGATATATTCACTAAACCTAGCTGACCACTCTTTCCAGGATAATTCTAATTTTTTTCTGGCAAGATTAGAAGCATATTTTTCAGCACAATCGCCATACATTTTTAAGTGACCAAACTCAATATTAGGAACAAGTTTTCTGTCTACAAAAATTGATGTACCTAATCCAGTACCAACAGTTATTACCATAACTGTTCCTTTTTTTGGAATATTTTTATTTAAATTAATTTCTGCAATTCCAGCGGCATCAGCATCATTAACTGCTCTACATTCTAAGTTAAAATTTTTAGAAAACTTTTTTTTAATATTTAGGCCTACCCATTTTCTATTAAGATTTGCTGCTGAAAACACTTTATTTTTAATTATTACACCTGGAAAGCCACATCCAACTCTATCTGTCCAATTAAATTCATTAATAAAGTTTGATTCTATACCAGAAAAAATTTTTTTTGGGGAAGCGTTTTCAGGTGTTGGAAATCTAATTTTTTGTGAAATTAATTCACCTTTTTTTGTGTCTACAACTGCAGCCTTAACTCCAGATCCACCTATGTCTATTCCAAGAACTTCCATTATTTAATAATCTTCAATTTAGCAAAATTTAGGAGTAAAGTCTTCTCTCCAACATTTTTAAAATTTACAATTGCTTTTTTTTGATTCGAATTATTATCAATTTTTTCAATAGTTCCCAGACCAAAAACTTGGTGTCTAACTTTAGCACCTTCAATTAAATCATCAATATCACTTGACTTGAAAGAAGATGATTTACTAGTGGTAAGCTTTTTAACGGGCGATAAATTTCTTCTTTTTTCTTTTAGAACATTAGATACTAGAGATCTATTAGTATTAAAATTATCAAAATCTAAGTAAGCAGGACTTATTTCTTTTATAAATCTACTTTTTTCACAATCTTTTAACATACCATATCTATATCTGGTGCTAGAATACGTTAAATATAATTTTTTCATAGCTCTTGTTATTGCTACATAAAATAGCCTTCTCTCCTCCTCAAGATCTTCTCTAGATGAAATCATCATTTGTGAAGGAAATAAATCTTCTTCGACGCCAACAATAAAAACAACAGGAAACTCTAATCCCTTAGCCATATGAATAGTCATTAGTGATATAAATTCATCATTTTTATCTTCTTCTTTATCTTGATCAGTCATTAAAGATATTTCTTGTAGAAAATCCTCTAATTTTTTATTTTTATTTTCATCATTATCAATAAATTCCTTTATTGAATTAAGTAATTCTTGAACATTTTCATATCTACTTATTCCTTCAATACTTCTATCATCCCAAAGTTCCTTTAATAATCCAGAGTTTGATGCAATATGAGAAGCAGTTGTATAAGCATCATTATTTTTTGAAAAATTTGAAAAAGAAATTATTAAATCCTTAAAGGGGCTGAGTAAATTATTTATCCTAGAATTTAATAATTCTGAAGATCTATGCAATACTTCCCAAAGACTAATATCTTCTTTATTTGATACTGTAATTATTTTGTCTACAGATGTTTGGCCAATTCCTCTTCTTGGGTAATTAATTATCCTTCTAAACGATTGCTCATCATTATGATTAATAGAAAAACGTAAATAAGCTAATAAATCCTTTACTTCTTTTCTTTGATAAAATGATACACCACCAAAAACTTTATATTTTAAGCCAATCCTTCTTAAAGCTTCTTCTATAGATCTTGACTGACTATTTGTTCTATAGAGAACAGCAAAATTGGAGTTAGTTAATTGATTTCTATTTTTCTCTTCAAAAATTAAATTGGAAACTATTTTCCCTTCTTCATTGTCTGAAAAAGACTTTTTAACAGATATCAATTCCCCATCCTCGTTATCCGTCCAAACTTCTTTACTAATCTTTGATTTATTTTTTTCTATTACTGAATTAGCTGCATTAACAATTGTTTTAGTGGATCTATAATTTTGCTCCAGCTTAATTGTTTTTAAGTCATCAAAATCATCCTCAAATTTTAAAATATTTCTAATTTCTGCTCCTCTAAATGCATATATTGATTGTGCATCATCACCAACAACAAAAATATTTCTACTCACTGAAGCTAATCTCTTTGTAATTAAATATTGGCAAAAGTTAGTATCCTGAAACTCATCAATTAAAACGTGTTGAAAAAGTTGTTGGTACTTATTTAAAATATCAATGTGATCAGAGAATAGAATATTAGTATTATATAATAAATCATCAAAATCCATTGCTTGAGATTTAAAGCATCTCTCAGAATAAATCTTATAAATTTCACCAATCATTGGTCTCAATGATGAACTGTCTTCCTCTTGTAAAATTGGATTGTTTTTATATTCTAAAGGAGAAATTAATCTATTTTTAGCATTAGAAATTCTATTAAAAACAAAATTTTCTTTGTACAATTTAGGATCAAGGTTTTGCTCTTTTACTATAGCTTTTATAAGTGTTTTTGAGTCTTGAGTATCGTATATTACAAAATTAGGGGGATATCCAATTTTATATCCTTCACTTCTGAGTATCCTAGCAAAAATAGAATGAAAAGTACCCATCCATAAACTTCTTGCATCTGTTCCTACAATTCCTTCTATTCTATTCTTCATTTCCTTTGCAGCTTTATTTGTAAAGGTTAAAGCTAAAATGGAAAAAGGATCTATTCCTTCTTTTATTAAGTGAGCAATTCTATAAGTTAATACCCTTGTTTTTCCTGATCCTGCACCTGCAATTACTAGACAAGGTCCTTTTGGGTGTAATACAGCTTCTTTTTGACTGGGATTTAAATCTTCTAAATAGTTCATAAAAATAAGAAGATGAATCTACTACTTAATTGATGAAAAAATTAATTAGTTTTGAAAAAAATTATTATGATGGAATATAATACTACTAGAAGCGATTTAATATTAAGAGAATACGGAAGAAACTTTCATAAACTTGTTGATTATGTAGGTAATATTAAGAGCAAAGAACAAAGAAATAAGATGTCAAAAACTTTAGTTGAAATGATGAAACTTACTCATCCAAGTTTTAAAGATCAGAGTGAAGTTGATGCAAAGATGTGGGATGATTTACATATTATGTCTGATTTTAATTTAGATATAGATAGCCCTTATCCTCAACCTAAGAAAAAAGGTGAAGCTGATAAACCAAAAAGATTAGAATACCCTAAAACAAAAATAAAATATAGGCATTACGGAAAAAAGATTGAATTACTTATTGAGGAAGCATGTAAGCTTAAAAAAGAGGAAGATAAAGAAGCTGCGGTTATTCATATTGGTAAAATAATGAAATCATTCTTTGGAATGTGGAATAAAGAATCAATTGATAGTAAAGTAATTGTTGATAACATAAAAGAATTATCAAATAATAAGTTATCCATAGATATTGAGAAAGTAAATGAAATGAACCTCTTCTTTAAAGTCACTAAAGAAAGAGGATCAAAACATTATCATTCAAAGAAAAATTTTAAATCAAATAGACCATTCAGAAAAAGAAGAATGTAATGGGATCTTTCAGAATAAATGGTGGAAAAAGTCTTAAAGGAGTAATTTATCCACAAGGCGCAAAAAATGAAGCTCTCCAAATTTTATGTGCTGTATTACTTTCTGATGAACCTATAACCATAGAAAATGTTCCTGATATTAAAGATGTAAATCTTTTAATTGACTTACTTAATGGTATGGGAGTCAAAGTGGAAAAATTAGATTCCACTACGTATAATTTCACATCTGATTCAATAGATGTTAACTATACTAAATCTGACGAATTTTTTGAAAAATCTTCTAAGATAAGAGGATCAATAATGTTAATGGGTCCTCTAGTAGCTAGGTTTGGAAATGCATATTTAGCCAAACCAGGGGGAGATAAAATTGGAAGGAGAAGAGTTGATACTCATTTCATTGGTATTCAAGAGTTAGGAGCGAAATTTACTTTAGAAAATAATAACACACTTTTTAAAGTTTCTGCCAAAAAACTTAAAGGAAAAAACATTTTACTTGATGAAGCATCTGTTACTGGTACAGCAAATATTATAATGGCTGCATCTCTTGCTGAGGGGAATACTACAATTTATAATGCTGCATGTGAACCATACATACAACAACTTTGTAAAATGTTAAATTCAATGGGAGCAAAAATTAAAGGTATTGGTTCAAATTTCCTTAAAATAGAAGGAGTATCTCAATTATCTGGAACAAAACATAGGATCTTACCAGATATGATCGAAATTGGTAGTTTTATTGGCTTAGCAGCAATGACTAAATCTGATATTTTAATTAAAGATGTAAGTCTAGAAAATCTAGGAATCATTCCAAAAACTTTTCAAAGATTAGGAATAAAAATGAATTTAAAAGATGACTCAATCCATATCCCAGCTCAAGATCACTATGAGATTGAATCTTTTATTGATGGTTCTATTATGACAATTGCTGATGCTATATGGCCTGGGTTTTCTCCAGATTTATTAAGCATTGCATTAGTAACTTCAATTCAAGCAAAAGGAACTGTATTAATTCATCAAAAAATGTTTGAGAGTAGACTCTTCTTTGTAGATAAACTGATCGATATGGGTGCTCAAATAATTTTATGTGACCCACATAGAGCAACCGTAATTGGATTAGATAGAAAAATTCCTTTAAAAGGAATTCAAATGACTTCACCAGACATAAGAGCAGGAGTTTCTTTATTAATAGCTGCACTTTCAGCTAAAGGAACAAGCATCATAGATAATATTGATCAGATAGATAGAGGATATAGTAATATTGATAAAAGACTTAGAGATCTTGGAGCCGACATTGAGAGAATTTAAAATTTGTTTTTCAAATTTGTTAAAGAATAAATGGGTCCATCTACAATAAAAAGTTCAACTACAAATGAAGGTAGGCCTTCAATTACTGCATAACTTTGAAGTGAAACTTTAGTTTCTAAATCATTTACTTTAGATAATTTCCAAACTGATTTTGAATCAGATATTCTAATATAATTATTATCAAGAGGTATATATTTAGGTGATGAGGTTAAACTAACTGAAATAAAATCATCATTTTTTTCAACTTTTACATCAGAAACTAAATCTCTTTTTTTTAGAGGCCATCCCATTTCCATCGTAAAATAAACATAGAATAAAGAATCATATTTCTTTTCTAATATTTTACTATTCTCTAGTTTATACATCCACTTATGAGAATTATCATAATCCATGATAATCTCTAAAATTGAATCTATATTTCCATTTATTCTAGTTTCAGCCAAATACTCAACATTATTTATTTCATTTTTTCTAATGAAAACTTTTATATCATTTTCCTCTTTTTTTAGTTTCCAATCAGTATGAGAACTATTATGAGAATCTAAAGAAAAAAAACTTAGATATAGAATTAAAAAGTTTATTAGCATTATTGATAAAAATTATTAAATTAAATTACATAGAAAATTATAGTCTTGTTACTACATATAGTATGAGAAAATTAATTCTGTTTTTCATTTTTAGTTTATTTCTAAACACTACTTTTATTAACGCACAATCTAATGATAATGATACTATTATTTCTTATTCAGCTGACTCTTTATTTATAAAAGATGATATTAAAAAAGAGGAGTTATCATTTGACATAATAAATTTTGAGGTAAATGGTGAACAAAAAATTGCTGTAGAGAACTTATTCAATCCGACCAATATTAGATTGGATGAAAGAGATACACTTTCAATGATAATACAACTAAAAGGAAATGAAGACGAAGTTATTTTTAACTATTATTTTAATGATAATCCAAATTATAGAAATATAGAAAATGGAAAAATAATTTATGATAATAGAAGTAAAAGAATATACTTTGAATTTATACCTGATGACAACCAAGCTTTAAATAAATTTATCACATGGAATCTTTTTGCTTATGAAAAAAATTCAATATTGAAAAGATATGACTTTTTAATAGAAATTAATAACCTAGAATATCCACCTAAAATTATAAACAAGCAAATTGATAAAATAATTCGAAATAATTATTCTTTTCGTTATACACCTATTATTTCAGATGGTGATAATAATGTTTTGTTTGAATTAAAAACTGATGCGCCAATTGATAATTTTAATCCTATTAATGGAAATATTGACTGGAAAATTGACCCTAATAATATAGATGAACTTGAAAAAACATTTAGTTTTATATTGAAAGCTTATAAAAAAAATAAACCAGATTTATACGACACAGATACATTTAAAATTATTTATTCTGAAAATAATTTCCCCCCCGTTTTTGGAAAAACGTCTAAATGGATTGTAGAAGAAGGAAATAAATATATATATAAGATTCCAGTAGATGATCCAAATGTTAATGACTCAATTATTATAGAAAATGTAGGGGCACAGTTACCTCGAGGGATGAAACTTAATAGCTTTAATAAAACTATAAGTTTTGATGTTGATTATGATCATGTTGAGAGGACTAACTCTACTACTAATTATAATCTAGAAATTAAAGCTTCAGATTTGTCTGGTCTTTCCTCACAAATAACTTTGGATGTGGTAGTAATGAATACTATAAACCCTCTAAAAGTGCAAGAAAAAATTACAGAGTTAATTAATGAATTAGAAGAACAACAAGATGGTTTGGAAGAAATTAATGATAATTTAAAATGGATAGAGGCTACCTCAAAAAATAATAGAAAAATAAGAACATTTAGTGCTGCTGGTATAACATTTTTAGGAGCTTTAATGGGAGTTTTATCTACTAATTCAGAGGTTACAAGAAAAGCAGGTCCAATAATTGGTGCTAGTGGTGCTGTTCTATCAGTCATTAATGAGGTATTATCAAGAGATGATAATGAGATTAAAAACTTACTTCAAGAAACAATTAAACTTCAGTCAAATGTAAAAGCAAAATATGACAGATTAAGTTTCTATAAAAATTCAAATAACCCAAGTGATTTTCAAAATCAGGAAATAGACTTATTAGTTAGAACAATTGAAAGTGATAGAGAAAATTTAAACAAGAGCCTTTTTACTATCTCTGAAAATTATAAAATAATTATCTCTGAAAATAGAATCAGGAATATGATTAATAAAAAGAAAAATTATGAGTAAAAAACATCTTGATAATTATATTAAGATTTGTGTCAGTATTATATCAGGATCTATTTTAATGGTAATATTAATGTTTGCTAGTTTATTTACTTATGTTCTTTTTTTTGAAAGTAATGAAACAACACAGATAGAAAGAAGACAAGAACATGTAGAAAATCATATTAAAGAAGCAAAAAAACTAGATGATATCATTAAAGTACTAGAAGAGATAAGTAAAAATTTAGATGAGAGAAAAAATTAGAAATTTTTATAATTCTGATGTATATATTAAGATAATTTATGGAATACCAGCATTAGTATCTGGAGGATTTGCATTAATATTATTTATGGTTTTCACATTCCAAATTATTCATGAAACTTTTTTCAAAGAAGAAATTTCTTATGAGAATATGATAAATGAATATAGATATAATCATAAAATTTATCATGAAAAAGATATGGAGAGAATGGATAGAATAATTGAGTTGATGCAAGAAATAAAAATTAAAACAAAAGAGAATAATTAAAAGAGTTTTCATATTTGTGGAGTCGGCGGGATTCGAACCCGCGTCCAGCTATGGAAATCGTATTCCGTCTACATGCTTAGATAATTTTTAATTTTCGAAATAGAGCAGGAAAATATCAACCAACATCTATTCTTACCTACTAAATTTCCTATATGAATTTGTAGGAAAAAACATAAAGTAGATCTCCTAATGACACCATATTAATTAACCGAAGATCACCAGTTAAATTATGATGTGGTAATTTAAATTCTTAGAATTTAAACCGCCATAGCGTATTCGTATTTACGTTCGCCGTTTAAAGTATTTAGTATTTGATTACGGATGTTACAATCACCCGACATGCAAAAATAAAATTTATCATACTGTCAATTCCAGTCGACCCCAAAAAACAAAGAACAATATTGTTGCGCAAATCTAATTTATTTAATTTACATCTGTGGAAAAATATGTTGTATCGGCTAGAAAATACAGACCTACAAAATTTGAAGATGTAGTGGGTCAATCACATGTTACCACTACACTACAAAATGCAATAAAAAACGAAAAAATTGCACAATCAATCTTATTTTGTGGCCCCCGAGGAGTAGGTAAAACAACGTGCGCTAGAATTTTAGCTAATGAAATAAATGATTTTAATATTGAAAATCCACTAGAAAATTCGAATAATTTAAATATTTATGAACTGGATGCTGCATCTAATAACTCTGTTGATGACATAAGAAATTTAATCGATCAAGTAAGGTATGCACCACAATCTGGAAAATACAAAGTATATATTATTGATGAAGTTCATATGTTATCTAATGCTGCATTTAATGCTTTTTTGAAAACACTTGAAGAGCCTCCCTCATATGCAATATTTATATTAGCAACTACTGAAAAAAATAAAGTTATTCCAACCATTTTATCAAGATGTCAAATTTATGACTTTAATAGAATTGAGATTATAGATATTAAAGAGAAACTAAAGGATATATTAAATAAAGAAAAAATTGAATTTGAAGATGAGGCCTTACATATAATTGCACAAAAAGCTGATGGAGCAATGAGAGATGCACTTTCCACTCTCGACTTAATTAGAACATTTTCGAAAGACTCTAAAATTACATTAGAGATAGTCACAAAAAATCTAAATATTTTAGATAATGATTATTTCTTTAAGGTAAGTAATCTTTTGTTTGAATCATCGATTTCAGAAACACTTCTCATTCATAATGAAATTTTACTAAAAGGATTCGAGAGTTTTAACTTATTAAATGGATTATCAAATCATTTTAGAAATCTTCTTTTGTCAAAAAATGAAAAACTAGTTGAAATAATGGAGGTTTCAGAATCTGAAAAAATAAAATATATTGAACAAGCAAAGTCAATAGATACTTCTTTTATTGAGGAGGCTCTAGAAATTTTAAATGAATTTGAAATAAATTATAAACAATCGAGCAATCATAAAATTCACACTGAAATTGCATTGATTAAAGTTTGCTCTATCTTAAAAAAAAAAACTCTAAAAATTGATAAGGAGGAAATATCAATACCAAAAACAGATATCAGTAAGAAAAAGGAATTAAAAGAAAATAAACCTAAAGAAAAGAAGGAGTCTAAAAATAAAATCTCTCAAACAAACTCAAACATAGATAAGGATACTCCTAATCTTAAAAATTTATTAGTAGAAAAGGAAGAAGTAAAAGTTGATAAAAAAAATAAAGAAAAGGAACTTGAAAAAGTTGCTTTTTCTGAAGATGAATATTATAAACTTATCGAAAATTTTTCTGAAGACTTAAAAGAAAAAAAATCTGAAGTTGCAATACTTAAAAAAAGAAATTCAATCTCGGGAACAGAAATTATTTTTCATTTAGATAACGAGCTAGAAGGAACGATTTTCGATAGTATACTCAATAGGTTAAAAGAAAGAATAAAACATAGATTTGAAGAAAAAATAGTTATTAAAAAAGAAATCAATCAATCTGAAAAAGAAAAAACTATTTATACTAACAAAGAAAAGTTTGAGTATTTAGCTAAAAAAAATACAAATCTAACAGACCTCAAGAATAAGCTGGGGCTGGATTATGAGTTTTAGATTTCCCAGCCTTTTCTATAATCTCTAGTTACATATTTATTTGCATCTTCATAGTTAGTAATTTTCATCGCATCACCGTCCCATAATAACTTCTTTCTCCCTGGAAAAGCATTACCCAAACCAGATTTCTTTTCCATATAACTTCTTATTGCAATATTCCCCATTAATACTGTTTCAGTCATTGGACCAGAATAATCAAATGATGATGTTAAAGCTTTGTGCTCAGAACTATTAAATCCTGCTTTACACGCATCAATCCATTTGGATTGATGTCCAAATTCATTACCAGGTTGATTTGATGTATCAAACTCAACTACTTCCTCCCCTTTCCTATATAATTTTGGTGTAAATCCATAAACACCTGTAGTGATTATTCCTTTTGACCCTATCATCATAACTCCATTTGAACTATCAGGAGTTCCTAAGGAATCGTTTGCAGGAATTAAGTCTGGATGTGGAGGTCTAATTCCACCATCTAACCATCTCATCTTGAGAGGAATTTTATTTTTGTCAGTAGCTGCGAAATCTAAAGTCACAGAAGATGAAGGTGGACACCCTTCAGGAATATATTCTGGATTCCACATTTTAATAAAAACTTGACCAACACTACACTCAACAGCTTTTGGATAATGTAATCCTAATGTTCTAAAAGGAACATCTATCAAATGACACCCCATGTCTCCAAGAGCACCTGTTCCATAAGCCCACCAGCCTCTCCAGTTAAATGGATGATAAGCATTTGTATAATCAATCTTCGGAGCAGGACCTAACCATAAATCCCAATCTAGACCTTCTGGTACTGGGCTACCATCTGATTTAGGAACCGGGATACCTTGTGGCCAAACAGGTCTATTTGTCCAAACAAAAACTTCATCTACTTCCCCAATTAGTCCAGCATCAAACCACTCTTGGACTTTTCTCATACCAGAGTTAGAAGCTCCTTGATTACCCATTTGTGATACTATCTTTTTTTCTCTTGCAGTTTCTGTGAGCATTCTAGCTTCTTTAATATTGTGAGTTAATGGTTTTTGAACATAAACGTGAACTCCCTCATCCATTGCAGCAAGTGCTTGAAGTGCATGAACATGGTCTGGTGAAGATATAGTAACAGCATCAATATCTTTTTGTTTATCAAACATCACTCTATAGTCTTGATAAAAGTTAGCCTTAGGAAATCTTGATCTTGATTTAGAAGAAATATTTCCCTTATCGACATCACATAAAGCAACAACATTTTCTTTTCCTTCATTTGAGGCATACCAAAGATCAGATGTTCCTTTACCGCCAACACCAATTCCAGCAATATTTATTTTATCACTTGGTGATGTGAAACCATTTCCTACGAGTACATATCTTGGAACAATAAAAAAGCTTGATGCAGCAAGAGTACCGTGTTTAATAAAATCTCTTCTGCTATTTTTTTTTGAATTATTTTTTTTCATAAGAGTCTATAGTAAGATTAGTCAGTTTAATATTGATATAAAATCACTTTAATTTAAAAAATTTTTTTTTAACTTAATAACATTGAGACTAATTAACTAAACTAATTATGAAAAACTTTAAACTTTCTACTATGATGTTTCTCCAATATTTTATTTGGGGAGCATGGTATGTTACAGCAGGAACATATATGGCTAAGATCCTAAACTCTTCCGGAGAAGAAATTGGGTCGGCATATAGTGCATTTGCAATTGCTGCAATTTTTTCTCCATTTTTTGTAGGTTCAATTGCAGACAGGTATTTTTCTGCTGAAAAAGCAATGGGAGCTCTTCATATCATAGGTGGTCTACTGTTAATTTATGCTACAGAAATTTCTTCCTCATTTTTATTTATAATAACAGTTTTAGTTTATTCACTTATGTATATGCCAACAGTTGCACTTTCAAATAACATAGTTTTTGCAAATGTTAGTGATTCTGGAAAAACATTTCCTGTCATAAGATTTTTTGGAACATTTGGATGGATAGTTGCTGGTTTTATTATTGGAAATCTTCAACTTGAAAATGATGTATCTAGTATTGCATATACATTTTATATAGCAGCAGGAGCCTCAATACTCCTTGGATTATTTTCTTTTTCTCTACCCAATGTTCCACCCAAGGGTAAATCTGATGGTTCTCCTCTTGG